>Ga0222679_1000438_pt1 | contig 14897 bp, 13 predicted proteins | sample AntAcemetagen939_FD_179843 | JGI IMG/M metagenome (GOLD analysis project Ga0222679, IMG submission 179843) | Saline water microbial communities from Ace Lake, Antarctica - #939 | ecosystem: Environmental > Aquatic > Non-marine Saline and Alkaline > Saline | place: Antarctica: Ace Lake...
CTTTTAAATGAAAGTATTGTCAGCGAGGAAACTACGGGCAAAAAGATATTAAACGAGGCAGAAGAAAAAGCATTATCAGAGAATTGGACAGCAAAAGACAATAACGAAGTTGCGGAATGGAATAAATATAATGGAGCGTGGAACTATGTTAGGTACATGGAAACGGACGGACAGACCTATTATTTAAAGAGTTTACTGGCCTTTTGTAGAATTAGAGTAGTTTTAAATTATTTTAATTTCTACCCCATGACACATCGAGCAGAGCAGGGGGTTGAGATGATAAAAAAGGTTAAAAAAGTAAGCGGAAAGGAAGCCATAGAGATACTAGCCAAGGCTAGAAATAAACAGCTAAAGAATGGTTTTAAGTTTGATTATGCTATTTATCGACTAGCTTTTGAATTGTTGTGTAGTGAGGATCAAGAAGCAATGATACTTTTATATGGAGATGTAGAATTTGACCGCCAGTGGCTTGATGAAGAAGAAGAAATATCAGAGTTAATCAAAGCCAAAGACTATAAAGGAATTGCCAAGAGAGTAGCAAATAAAAGTTATAACAAACATACCAAAGAATACTCTTTTTTAGGTTATTATGCTTGCATACCAGTTGAGGAAATAGCAAAAAGGTGGTTGGATAAAAACAAAAGGTTTAAAGAAAATTATATAAAAGACATTGATTATGAAACTGTATATCCAAACCCAAACAAAAAAGCTTCGGAGGAGTTAATCAAAAAAGTAGCGGAAAGAGAGGGGAAAACCAAGGAGGAAACAAAAGAGCAAATGATTATATTTGGAACAATGACCAAAATGATAAAGAAATATGCAGACGAAAACAAAACGACTATCGAGGAAGTATTAAAAAAGGTTTGTTTAGAGTGGCTTAATAACGGGCTTCTTGACGATTATGAGATACTGGCCACAAGCGATCACAAAGAGCTTTTTGATAAATGGTTGGCAAGTAGAAAAACCGCACAAGAGAAGTTAAACAAGCATATTAAAGACAGGAAGTTTGCCACAAAAGAGGAAAACGGCCAAAGGATTATAACAGGGGACAGTCTTTATAACTGCGACCTTGATTATTCATTTATAAAAGATTACAAAAAAATAGTCGATAATTATGATCCGTCAGTGGACGGGGAGTTATTGATTGCGTCAGAGAAGCCACTTAGTATTTTTGACCAAGGTTTATCAATGGTTAATACTGGAATTTGGGGCTTGCTAGAAGAGAAAAAAGAGGGGGGTAAAACATTGATTGATTTTAAAGATGACCAAGCGAACTCAAAAAAGATGTTAAAAGACACAAGAAACAAAGGGTTAGATTATTACACTACCTTGTTAAAAATGAATACTATTTTGGAAGAGTTGTCTAAGGTATATGAGATTGACATAAGCTACACAATAAAGGGATATATTAAAGAAATTGAGGCACTGATAGAGGAATATAATAATCTTTTGGATATGGCTTTATACAACTTTATTGATGATGAAAAAGTGAGGGAATTAAAAGACCAGTCGCTTTATATTGATTTGGACGAAGTAAAAGCTAGACCAGTGGTTGATAATAATTTAGCAATGTATTACAAGGAATTTAAAGACCGATTGGGCAGTGAATACAAAGGACAGCCCCTATAACTAACTTATAAAATGGCAAAAGACAAAAAAAATCAAGTTGGACTTATTAAACTACCCAAAGAACCGACAAAAGAGAAGTCGATAATAAGTAGATTAAAAAGCCAAGAAAGCAGTGGACTAAGACCGCTAACAAGAGAAAGTCAGCAGATGTCTTTTCGTTTATTTAATAATATTATAAATGATAAAAGGGCTTTTGGAATTAACAGAGGATTTGCTGATAACTTTAAAAAAATTCAAGACGAAATAACACCAGAGAGAGCCAAGGAAAATTTTGATCGCCATGGAAAGACTTTTAAAACCAAAGATAACAAAACAGCTTTATCAATTATAGACGAAAAAGAGGAGATACTAACAGCCGAACAGTTTTATCAATCGCTTGAAAAAATCAAAAGAGGTAAAACCTTGCAGACACTTTTGGCTTTATGGAATTATGCGAATGAACACGGAAGCTTTTATTTTAATGGAATAAGGCTGAATGATTTAATGAAAACAGTATTAAAAGCACCAAAAACGGGTTATTTTGATAAGCTAAGTAAACAAAGATTTACCGACGCAATACATACCTTGCAAAATTTTACTATTTATTTAGACAGTAATATTAGAGATACCGACGACACAGGTAAAAAAAAGCGAATGGTTAAAAGAGAATTTTATAATCTCATTAACTTGAAAGGAGCAGTCTATGGCCGAGTTGGTAAAGATATTAAAAATAAGAGTGGTGAGATAGTTTTAAAAAAGGGTGATGTTGATGACAGAGTAATTGTTAAAATATTTGGCGAGTTATTGCCAAGCTTTAATAAAGGTATAATGCGTGGCCGACTATATAGCAGGGGATTATTAGAGCTAGACGCAAACAAAGACGAGCGGGCAATTTTATTGGGCTTTAAATTATTAACACGCTTTGACCAGCTAAGAATGGGAGCAAAAGGTCAAGACCTTGTAAGTGATGATAAATTATATATCAAAATCAATCGCAAGACCTTGATACAATGGGCTGGATATGAGCAGACAGACAGCCAAGATAAATGGCGGGCAAACAACTATTTGATTAAAATATTAAATAAATTAGTAGAGGTTAAATGCTTGCGGAACTTTGAGCCAAAAGAATTAACAACAAACGACGAATTACAAATTTATCTATATCCGCACCCGTTGGCTTATACAAAAGCAGAGGCAGGGCAGATAAAAGATCAAGATAAATTAAGCGAACCAGACGAAACTTTGAAGCTATTAAAAAAGAGAGTTAAAAGTTTTGGCAAGTCAAGCACAGCAGAATGGCTAAATTACAGCATTAAAGAACTAGAAGAAGTATTATTGGAAAAAGAGGACTTAAACGAAGAAGCCAAAAGCAAGCTATTAAAGGACTATTAGCCTTTATGGGTTTTTAAGGGTTAATGCTAGCTATTTTAGTGGTCAGTGGTAGTCGTTTTAGTGGTCAGTGGTAGTCGTTTTAGTGGTCAGTGGTAGTCGTTTTAGTGGTCAGTGGTAGTTAAGCACCCCCGATACAATGCTAAACTTAGGCAAATCTCAAAATTGTAAACATATTAAACATATTAAACATATTAACAACAATGCGGGGGTTTGATAACCCGCATTGAGTTATATAAAATTAACCAAACAAAGATTTAATCTTTAAAGGAAATGATAGATATAGAAAAAATAAAAGTTGAGGCCAAAATAATTGAGGTGGCAAATTACCTCGGGTTGGAATTGCGAGGAAACCAAGCCAGATGTTTTAATAGTGAACACCATAAAAATAATGACCATAATTTTTCACTCGGGCTTGATGTTAAAACTAATTACTTTAAATGCTTTGGTTGCGACGCTTCTGGCAGTGTTATTGATTTATTTATGCAGGTTCGAGGAGTTGAATTTAAAGAGGCAATAAAAGAGTTGGCCAGCTTGTTTAGTATTATGCCGATAGCAAACACATATAAGCCAGTTACAAGCCCCCACAAGCCCAAGACGAGTATTTATTCAAATAAGATCACAAACACCCCACAGACGGCTATAAACAAGCTTACAAGCGACGATAAGGCCGTATATGAGGCTTTGGAAAGCCACAGCGGAGGGTTAGATAAAGAAAGTATAAAATATCTAACTGGTCAAAGCAGGGGATTGAGCGAGGAAATAGTAAAACAATTTAGATTATTTAATATTAAGGACTATCAAGCGACTAGCGAACACTTGAAAAAACAATTTACAGACAAGCAATTAAAGAGTGCGGGGCTAGTCGGGGATAAAGGGAATTTGATTTTTTATAAACATAAAATAATTATCCCTTTTATTGCAGATGATCGAGTTGTGTTTATGCAGGGCAGGCGGACTGATGATGAACAGCCAAAATATATGCACATAAGCAAGACACTTCCGCTTTTTAACATTGATATTTTAAAAGGTTTGGAGCAGGGCGATAAGGTTTATATTTGCGAGGGAGTGTTTGACGCTATAATGTTGACGCAGAAAGGTTTTAAAGCAGTTGGTATTTTAGGAGTGAATAATTTTAAAGTTGAAATGATAGAATTGTTTAACGGGCTTGATGTTGTGCTAGCTTTTGATAATGACGAGGCAGGACAGCGAGGCACGCAGTCAGTGGCCAAGTTGTTTTTATTAAATGGCCAGCAGGTCAGCCAAAAGAAACTGCCCAAGGGTTGTAAAGATATAACAAATTATTTTATTGATTATGAGAAAATATAAAGTCAGAATTTATAGCGATAGTAAGAGCAAGACTATCGAAGCCGACAGCGAACTAGAAGCACGCTTGAAATTTTGTAAAGAGCGGGGTTTTAATTACAGGGTTTATGCAAATAAATTAGAAGTTACCAAAATTAAATAAAGTAAATATGCAAAATTCAAAAACAATAGTACGAGGGTTTGTAAAAGACAATGATTTTTATTATTATTGTCATCAGTGTAAAAAATTTCATAAACACGGGGTTGATATTGGGAGAGGAAAGAATAAAACAAAATACGGCCACAGGCAAGGACACTGTTTAAACTTCGATAATTATTTTATAGAGGAGTTTAGTAAAGGGGATTTGTTAAAAATGAAGCAGTGGATTGATATAATGTTAAAAAAATATAAATAGTTTTTTATGAGTGATACAAAGCTTTCAAAGACGGAAGATAAAGAAAAAGGTTTTAATTCTTTATCAGAAAAACAGGTCAAGGTTGAGGGAATTACAAAGCCTCGGCCAACAGTTGAATTATTGTCGGAATATTACAATTCGTTAGGCGACGGGACTTTATCTTTTATCGGAATTGAAACAGGATTAACGAAGCTAGACACAGCGACTTTGGGACTTGACGGCTTAGTTGTCTTAGGAGGAATAGCTGGCAAAGGAAAAACCAGTTTGGCTTTGCAGTTAGCTTTTGACGCTTGCGAAAAAGGGACACCAGTTTTATTTTATAGTTTAGAAATGCCAAGGCGAGCAATTTACACCAAGATATTAAACAGATTATCACAGGTTGAATTTGTAGATATTTTATTAAAAGGCAAGCCTTATTTATTAGACGGCGAACAAGATAAAAATTTGTTTGGCCAAGACCAAGATACTTTTAAATATTTAAAGGCAGAGGAAGTCGAGAGATTGCAGAAAGCTAAAGAGAAGTTGGCCAGTGTCGGCCATAAGTTTTATGTTGTTGACAGAACAGACGAAGAAGCCACGGCCGAAACAATAGAGCAAGATATAAACTTAGTAAAGGCAGAACACAAGACTGATAAAGTTTTTGTAATTATTGACCACTTGCAGATTGCTAACTTGACGGAGTACACAGACCTAAAGGATAAAATAGATAAATTGATGAGTGAGTTTAAAGGTATAAACGAAAGAACAAAAGCAACTATACTTTTAATCAGCCAAAAAAATAGATCGGGCTACCACAGCACAGGCCTAGAATCTTTAATGGGTAGTGCGGGCATAGAATACACCGCCGATATAGTTATGCTTTTGGACACCCAAAAAGAAAAAGAAGCCCGAGAGCAGACTAATAATAAAGATCAAATAAAAGGTGTTGAAATAGATTTTTTTAATCAGCCAAATATTGAGCCGATTGATTTGGTTGTGGTAAAAAATAGATATAATTGCCCGACAAAAATTGAGTTAGATTTTGAGGGCAGGTATTCACAATTTAAACAAAAAACATAGATATTATATGAGATAATTTTAATATACAAATTGCCTAACCCTTGTCAGATTGATGAGGCATGGCAGACAAAGACCTTGCGAGTAAAGACGGCCGTCGGCTACTTTTTGCTCGCAAGGCCTATATCCGAAAGGGTGTAGAAGTATGCAGACGGCCTTTTTTGCTATAAAAGCAATTTAAAAAATAATTAAAAAAATAGATATGCCAGACACACAAACAATTAAAAAAGCACAGGGTAGGACGCTATTAAATTGGACAGGTAAAAAGCCATTGAATAAAATTGAATATTATCCAGCACAGGAAAAAGAAGTTTATGGCCACAAGAAAGCCAAACAATTTAACGGTTTATATTGGGGCGATAATTTGCAGGTATTATCCCACTGGTTGAAACATTACAGGGGCAAGGTTGATTTAATTTATATTGATCCGCCGTTTGATAGCGGGGCAGATTATGTCAAAAAAGTTAAGATAAAAGGCGAGCAGGTAGAGGGACAACAGCAGGGCTTGATCGAGCAAAAGCAATATACTGATATTTGGAAAAATGATGAGTATTTACAATTTATGTATGAGCGACTTTTAATTGCCAAAGAATTGCTGGCCGACACTGGGAGTATTTATTTACATTGTGATTATAGAAAGTCAGCACACTTAAAATTTTTACTTGATGAGGTATTTGGAGAGGATAATTTTAAAAACCAGATAACATGGAGGCGACAAATTGTTAGAGGAATGAAAACACACGCCAAATATATGCCTTTTAGTGCCGATTATATTTTGCTTTATACGAAGTCAAAGGAAGCGAAATGGAACATAATAAAAAAAGAAACCGAACTAACAATAACAGAGGCAGATAAGAAATATAATAAAGATAAAGACGGATATTTTAGAACTTCTGATTTGGGGGCTTACACAAACAAGAGTTTAATAAAATTATATAAAGACGGCAGGTTGTATGCAGGCAAAGGCGGAAAGGTTTTTATTGATAGCAAGGGCATAGTCAGAGGGACTAATAAATTATCTGTAAAATATTACAGAGAACAAAGAGGCAAAAAAATAATCGAGGAGAGAGTGGTTGATAATATCTGGGACGATATAGCTGGCATGGGAATAGTGTCGTCAGAGTTTATTGGCTATCCCACACAGAAGCCCGAGGCGTTATTGGAGCGAATAATTAAAGCTAGCAGTAATGAGGGCGACATTGTTTGCGATTTCTTTTGTGGTAGTGGCACAACTTTGGCCGTAGCAGAGAAATTGGGCAGGCGTTGGATTGGTTGCGACATAAACAAGGGAGCAATACAGACCACAATTAAAAGATTAAATAATATAATGAAGCAGGCGACAGGACAAGACAAGACAGGAAAGGCTTTTAAAGTTTTTAGTGTTAATAATTACGAGGTATTTAAAAACGAGGTTGAAGCTAAACAGATTTTAATTGATACATACCGAATATTACCGATTAAGAGAAGTTACTTTGACGGAATGTTAGACGACAACTTTGTTAAGATACTACCGATTAACCGAGTGCTTAATAAAAAGGACATAGCGGACACCTTAGAGGGCATACAGGCAAATATTGACAGCTTCACGGCCAAGGCAAAGAGCAAGGCAGGCGATAGCGTCTATCAGCAAAAGGTTTATATTTTATGTAGTGGATTGGAGAGCGACGCATTAGATTATATCAAGCAAGAAAATAAAACAGGTGTCGGGATCGAGATAAAAAACACATTACAAGAAAAAGACAATTTGATTTTTAAAAAGCACCCCGAGGCAGAGATTAAAATAAAACAAAATAAAGACAAGCTGGTTATAAAAATAATTGACTTCTTTTCGCCCTTGTTGATGAGGAAGTTAGAAAGCGATAACAAGCTGGCTATTAAAGACAAAACAAAGGTCAAGGACTTTAAACAAATAATTGAAAGCGTGGCTATTGATACAGACTATAACGGCAAACTATTTAACGCCGAGATAATGGACACCCCAAGCAAGAATGAATTTATTGAGGGGAGTTATGAGATAAAGAAGCACGGCCAAAAAATAGCAGTTAAAATCCTTGATGTTTTAGGCGAGGAGTATTTTAGAAGTTTTGATTTATAATAATTATGTTTATCGAGAAACTACAACAAGAAATAAATGATTGGCGGAGTGGGGGATATATCGGGATCAAGCCACAGACTAAGAATATCTTAAACTATGCCAAGCAAATAAGTTTTTTACATGACCCACAGTTTGAAGCTTTGGAAACTTATATTTATTTAAAAGAAATTAAAAATAATCAGCCAGTGGCCGAAGTGTTTAAAGGTTTATACAAAAACGAGGACGATTTATTGTTGGACGGACTGGGACTGGCCAAGACTAAGGCGTTTGATTATAAAGGCAAGCCAAGACTAATAAATGGATTGATCGAGGAGCGGTTTGGCCAGCAGGATTATGCTAGTCAGTTATTCGCTTTGACAATGGGAACGGGTAAGACGCTTTTAATGGGAGCAATGATGATTTATGATTTCATTTTGTCTTTTTATTATCCCGAGGACAAGCGGTTTGCCAAGAACGCTTTAATATTCGCACCCGATAAAACAATTATTGAAAGTCTAAAAGAGATTAAGAGTTTTGATTGGTTAAAAATCTTCCCGAGAGAATACGAGGACACTTTGTTAAATATCAAATATCATTATTTAGAAGACACAAAAACAGAGTTGGCTTTGATTGGCAATTATAATATTGTCGTTAGTAATAGCCAAAAGATTATTTTAAAAACACAGACCAAGCCAGTTGGCGGGCTTCTGCTCGATTTAAAATATAAAGAAAGGCGGGAGATAGAAAACAGACGACTGCGAGAGATTAGACGATTGAAAAACTTGATCGTATTTGTGGACGAAGCCCACCACGCTTTTGGCAAAACATTAGAGGGTAATTTAAAGAAAGTTAAACAGACGATTGACTATTTGAACAAAGATGGCAAGACAGAATTAACGGCAATGATTAACTTAACTGGTACACCTTATATTAACGGCCAGATGATCGAGGAAACAGTTTATTGGTTTGGTTTGAAACAGGGGATCGAGCAGGGCATTTTAAAACAGGTTGAAATTTTAAACTATGGCAATGTTAAAACGCAGGAATTTGTTAATAATGTTTTAAATGTTTTCTTTGATAAATACGGCGATAAGAGATTGGACGGACGACTTCCAAAGATAGCCTTTTATGCCCCGAGCATTGCCGATTTGCAGAATGATTTAAAACCCATGATTGATAAAGCACTGGCCAAGCTAAGAAAAAGAAATACTATTGTTTTGGAATATCACACCGAAGCCGAGGAAAGCAAAGAGGAGTTTATAAAACTAGACACGGAGCAAAGCGATAAGCAGATTATTTTATTAGTCGGCAAAGGGACAGAGGGTTGGAATTGTAAGAGTTTGACGGCCACGGCTTTATTTAGAAAGCCGAAGAGTAGTGTTTTTGTTTTACAGTCAACGACAAGATGTTTGCGAGCAGTCGGGGATAATACCACCAAGGCAACTATATTTTTATCAGATGAAAATTATAATGTATTAGACAAGGAATTGCAGAACAGTTTTAAAATTAGTATTGCAGATATTGATAATCAAGAGAGCGAACAGGTGGAGCATATTTTAAAGATCGTCAAAAAGAAAAAACTTATTGCCAAGCGTAAAGTTAAAAATATCCTAGCCGTTAAACGCAAGGGGCTTGATAAGATCAAAATAAATATCAAAGACTACAAGGGAGCGGATATTGCTTTTATACAAGCAAGCGGTATTTTATTGAAAGACGGCCAAGCAGACTTTAATCGAGGACAGAGGCGATCAATTAAATTTAAAGGGGACTTTAATTATTACGAGGTTATGGAGCGGTTGAGCAGACAGACACATTTAGATTATTTGGAGATAAAGAATATTTTAAAACGCAATAACATTGAAGCAGGGGAGTTAGTAAAAATGACAAACAAGGATTTGGGATTTATGGGCTTCTTAGTTGGCGAGATTATAAGCAAGTCGTTTATATATCAAGAAGAGGTCAGAGAATACAGCGAGGAAATAGAATTAACAAAATCATACCCGTTTAAAATAAGCGTTGATAAAAAGAATAATAAGCTAGTAATTTATAAGCAGGACAAAAGCAAACGATTGGGCTTTAATGTTAATCCCTATAACTTTGACAGTGAGGACGAGAAAGATTTGTTTTTTGCTTTAGGCAGTGAGTTTGAAAATGACGAAGCAATTAAAGATATATATTTTACAGGTGGGATAACAAACGCCTTGCATAATGATTTCTATTTTGAATATTACAGCCCCGAGAATGATAAAACATCAAAATACTTCCCCGACTTCTTAATTGAAACTACCAAGGGCAGATATTTGGTTGTAGAAGTTAAAGGCAAAGATAAGCGGGCGGATTATGAGGCAAATAAAAAAAGCTATACAGGAAAAAAAGACAGTTTGTTTAATGAGGTATTTAGCAAAGAGGTTGGATTTAAAAAGTTTGGCCAGTTAAATAAAAACTTTGATTATAGAATTGTTTTTGACGCACGGCTACAAAGACAGCAAGAGGAACTGTTTGGAAAAATAAGAAAATTGCATTAGTATATTTTGGGGTTGATTGGGTTTATTGTTTTGACAATATTAAAGAGTGTTTGACAGCTTTTAAATATTTTGCTATTATGGAAGTAGTAAGTAATAAGTTATTAACAATATGAATAATCAAATTATAAAAAGTGGGGTAGCCATTGAAAATGCCGAGGTTCGAGCAAGGGGTATTTTTGACTTGTTAGATGTAAGCGAAGCCACAAGAACCGATTATAAATACAGGATCGGGCTATTTCTGAAATTCATAAAAGACGAGGGATTTGATTTTAATAGCTTTTTAAACTTTAAAAGACAGTTGGCCGAGCGGACAGATATTACAGTGGCCACTAAAAACAAGTATTTGGCCACAGCCAAGATATTTTTAAAAGAGTTAAACAGAACGGGGCAGTTGCCAGCCGATATAACACAGAATATTAAGACATTTCAACAAGACAAGAAGCACAAACGAGAGGGCATAAATGAGGAGGAAATGATTATCTTATTAGATAGGGTAGCTAACTTGCCAGAAACGGCTAAAAACAAGCGTCTAAGGGCTATGCTGGCCTTGCTAACACTACAAGGATTGCGACAAATAGAGATTATACGGCTTGATTTTAAAGACATTGACTTTGCTAATAAAACAGCTTTGATACTGGGTAAGGGTAGAGATGACAAAGAATTGATTAACTTACACCCCGCCACTATTGAGGCGTTAAGAGCATATACTAAAAGCAATAAAATAGCCGACGGGGCTTTGTTTGTGAGCCAAAGTAATAATAATAAAAATAACAGATTAACCACTCGATCATTGAGGGGGATAATCAAAGACTTTTTAGGAACTTTGGAGATTGATAAGTCAACGCACGGCTTTAGACATTATTTCACAACGACTTTGATTAAGAATTATAAGGGGGATTTATTAGAAGTTGCCCGTTACACAAGGCATAGAAGTATTGAAATGTTACAGGTTTACAATGACAATATAAACAAGCAGGCAGATTTGCCAAGGTATTATAAAGCGTTTGAGAGTGTAAAGTTTTAAAACTATGCTTAATGAATTTGATAAAATCAAAATAGAAAAAGAGGTTATTATGCGTGTAAAAGATAAAGATTTAGCAGGAAGCTTGCAGACGCTTGTTAATATGACCCGCCAAGTTATAGAAATGGAATGGCTTAATAACAAACAAGGAAGAGAGTTTTGTTTAAATACTTTGGAAAAAGTTGAGATTATGCTTTTAGCAATAAGAGAGAAATATCAAATAACTCTAGCCGAGAGCAAAACCAGTGATCCTAAAAATAAAAGACAATAGACAAGAATATTACAATATTGTCAACGAGGTAAGAAATGGCCAAAAAGAGCGTCAACTGCCGATAAGTATAATTACAGGAAGTTGAAGAGAGTATAAAAAGTACTATTAAAGAAAGTGAAGCTGATGGAAATAATTTAGAATTAATATAAATAAAAATATGCCATTTCAAAAAACACAAAAATTTTGTAAAAGTTGCGATAAAAATATACTTGCGGAAAGAAAAGGAACAAATCATATTTTGCATCTACTACTCTGTTTCTTTACTGGTGGTATTTGGATTCCAATCTGGATACTTCACTCTATACGCATAGGCGGCTGGAGATGTCCTGTATGTGGTTCAAAAACATTTACATAGAATAAAAATGTTTAAAAATAATTAATATAAAACAAATAAAATGAATAAAGAAATTGTCAAGAGTTATCGGACACTATAAAAAATATCTTAATTTCCGCCTTGCCTATAAGAAACAAAAAATTATGTTTGAACCAAAATACAAAATCAGTGAAACAATTTTAAAATACTTGACCGAGATAAGCGAGAGCAGGGCGATTATTCTAAATTCGCCCTTGATCCCGAAATGGGATTTAAAATTGAGGCGTGAGGCGATATTAAACAGCACACACGCCAGCACCAGTATAGAGGGCAACAGCTTATCTTTTGACGAGGTAAGCGATTTAATGATCGGCCGAGATATTACAGCCATAAAAAAAGACAAGCAAGAAGTATTAAACTATTTTGAGGCATTGGAGTATTTGGACAAATTAAAGGAAAAAGAGCTAACAAATGCCGACATTTTAAAACTACATAAGATTATAACAAAAGACACGCTGGAATATCCCGAGGACGAGGGCAAATATAGATACGGCAATAAATATGTCATAGTTGGCAATAAACATACTGGCGAGATTACTTTTAAGCCACCACCAACAAAGGAAGTACCAGCCTTGATGAATAATTTAATAAAATGGCTTAATCAAGACCATAAGAATATTAACCCCGTTATACAGGCGGGCGTTATCCATTATGAATTTGTCAGAATACACCCCTTTATTGACGGGAATGGCAGAACATCAAGAGCGTTAGCTACACTTATTTTAATCCGCAGGGGCTTTGATACAAAGCGATTTTTTGCTTTAGACGACTTCTATAATAGCAACAGGCCAAGGTATTATAAAATTTTAAAAAAGATTGACCCCGAAACTTTAGACTTAACCGAATGGCTTGATTACTTTTGCGAGGGCGTAGCCGTCAGTATAAAGGCGGTAAAAGACAAGATAATGCTTTTAACGGGGGGAAAATCTGGCAAAGGCAAGCAGTTGGTTATAGATGACAGGCAAATAAAAATCGTTGAATATATTAAAAAACAAGGAAAGACAACAAACAAAGAGATACAAGATTTATTAAATACCAGTAATAAGACAGCTTATAATTTGTTGATTAACTTACTAGACGCTGGCGTGATAAAGAAAGTCGGCCAAGGTAGGGCAACGATTTATGTTTTAGAGTAATGATTATTTATTTTATCGGTAATGATAAATAAAATAATTGCTTAATTTAGGCAAGAAAATCAGTTTAAAATGAATATTAAAAAGTAATGATTATTTAATAATATGCCAAAAAAAAGAACAATGGACGAATTAAAAAAAATGGAGTTTGTAAAAATGTCAGAGTTGGCCGAACTTAATGGCGTGAGATACAGCACAGTCAAATATTATGGCGAGTTGGGATTATTGCCTTTTGAACAGAAAGGCGAACGACTAGCAAAATATTATCCAGTCAAGAAAGCTGGTAAAAGATTGCAGGAGATTTTAAAGTTGAAGAAAAAGGGCAAAACTATCCCGCAAATTATAAACATATTTATTAAATAATCCCCTTCTTATGTCAAACAAACAATACACAATGACACTATTTGAGGCTTGCGAGTTTTTGAGTGTTGGCAAGCGGACTGTAAGCCGACTGGTAAAGGATAAAAAGATAACCCCACAGAAAGAAAGAACGCCCCAAGGGCTTTGGGCTTATAAATTTAATAAAGATGACTTGATTAAGCACCGAGAAAATAAGAAATTAGGGGTTGATACACCACTATCAGACACTATCGGACACGACACGACAGGACAAGACACGCCAAAGGACATGCCAAAACAGGAAACGCCAAGCACACAAACAGAAGAGAAGCCCGTTATTGTTAAAGATAAAACAGACGACAAGACACGACAAGACAGAGGACACGACACGACACGACACGACGAAATAATTGGAATTTTAAAACAAGATAAAAGGGAATTAAAAGATGATTTGAGGGCAGAGAAAAAAAGCCATACTAAGAACTTGCAGGCCAAAGACCAGCAAATTCATCACTTAATATCGAGCCATGAAACACAAATGGAACGAAAGGATATACTGCTAAAAGGTTTGCAGGATAGAATTTTGACACTAGACGCACCAAGTAAACAAGGCCAAGGGAGCGAGCAAATAGAACGAGAAAACATTTTAGCAGAGGAAATACAGACGGAAAATACTAAAAATACCAAGCCAGTTAAAACAGCTAATAATAAAACAAAGCGGAGCTACAAGACAAAGGCCAAGACAATTAAAGAGAAAAAAAGAGTTAATAATAATGGGAATAAGGTAAAGGACAAGACACGACAGGACACGCCACGCCAAGACAAACCAGCCAAAAAAGGTTTATTTAAAAAGATTTTTGGATAATATATGCAATGTAAAAAGGTAAAAGAAGACAGCGAACAATGCAACGCTAACGCTATGAAAGATAGCGAGTTTTGTTATACTCATAACCCCGATATACCCCCAGAGGAAAAAAAGGAGGCACAGGCTAAGGGCGGAGCAAATAGGGCGGTAATAATAGACAAAGCATTGCCAGAGATACCAGTCGTTGATGTTGAGGGTGTTGTTTTATTACTGGCCGATACAGTTAATCAAGTAAGAAGTGGCCGAATGAATATCAAGGTTGCCAACTGTTTGGGAACTTTAGCGGGGCAGTTAGTCAAGGCTTTAGAGTTGGCCAAGTATGCAGGTAAAATAGATTTATTAGAGGCAATGTTAAAGAAGAGAGAAAAATAAATATGCGGAAAAATTTAACAAAATTGTTGAGTGAGGGGGATTTGACCCCAAAAGAGCGGATATTGCTTTTAATTGAAAGTATTGTCAGCGAGGAAACTACGGGCAAAAAGATATTAAACGAGGCAGAAGAAAAAGCATTATCAGAGAATT
>Ga0222679_1000453_pt1 | contig 14635 bp, 28 predicted proteins | sample AntAcemetagen939_FD_179843 | JGI IMG/M metagenome (GOLD analysis project Ga0222679, IMG submission 179843) | Saline water microbial communities from Ace Lake, Antarctica - #939 | ecosystem: Environmental > Aquatic > Non-marine Saline and Alkaline > Saline | place: Antarctica: Ace Lake...
GTGGGGATATTATTGTTGGAAGTGGTGCTGTGTTGGATGGGGTGGGGTTAGGTTTTCCAAAAGTAGTTGGTCCAGGACCAGGTTCAAATTGGGTAGGAGCATCTCATGGGGGAGAGGGTGGAGGTAGTGCCACTAGAAACACCGCTTATGGAAATGCTTCTGCACCAACAAGTTTGGGAAGTGGCGGATATAATAATCCTGGAGGAAGTGCTATTAAATTACATTCAACAGATTTTATTATTATTGATGGAATTATAGATATGGATGGGATACCTGCCGAGAGGGATGGTAGTGCAGGTGGAAGTATTTGGTTAAAGGCAGATAATATTTCAGGTAGTGGAAATTTAAATGCAAGTGTACCTGGAACTGCTAGGGGTGGTGGAGGAAGAATAAGATTAGAATATGGAACAGATATTAGTTTTAAGGGAATAATAGAACTTAATGGAGGATATGATTTAGGTAAATCTGTTAGAGGAAAACCAGGAACTTTAACCTTTACAAATAATACTTGGCTTGGAGATTGGAATTTAACTGGAAATATAGGTTTATTAGGGGGAGATTATGGGGAAGGAAATGTTACGAATATTTTAGGAAATTTTAATCTCGGTAGTGGAAATACATTATATGTTTATGGAGATTGTCATGGAAATTCTGGTTCTCCCCTAAGTTTTGTTTGTTATAATACTACTGCTGATGGAAGAGGGGTTTGGTTAAATGTAAGTGGGAATATAACTATTGAAAGTGGAGGATTGATTGATGGAGTTGCATTAGGATTTCCTGCTGGATTTGGTCCAGGAGTAGGTTCAGGTTGGGTAGGAGCAACCCATGGTGGAAAAGGGTGGAATAATGCTAAACCTACTTATGGAAGTGAAACACAACCAACAAGTTTAGGGAGTGGAGGTTATTCAGTTGCACAAACTTCAATATATGGTTCTAGTGCTATTAAATTAGAATCAGGAAATGAATTAATCGTCAATGGAGATATAGATGTTATTGGTATATATTCTGATAGGGAGGGTAGTGCTGGAGGAAGTATTTGGTTAAAAGCAGATAATATTTCAGGTAGTGGAAATTTAAATGCAAGTGCCTCTACTGGAACTTCTCGGTCTGGTGGCGGAAGAATAGCATTTACAGGAGATACAATTGATTTTTCAGGAAGAGTATATAATAAGGGAACCGTTCTAGGTGGTGGCGGAACAGTCTACATAAACGCTTCCACATCAATAACAATGTCAGGAACAATTTCAACAACAGGTTACGACGGTGGAAATATAACTTTTAACGACACATTAATAACTTTATCAGGAACTTATAATGCAACTGGAACAAATGATGATGCAAGTATCTTTTTGGATTATACTAATTGTGCTTCTGATTATTCAGGTGGGACGTTTGATCCAGTGCCAATTGATTTAAGCGGATGCACAGCAGACACTTGCACATGCCCATCAGTTGACGCTAACTGGGAAGTTGACATGGAAGACTACTGTAACCTTACAACGCCATGCGATTTAGGAATAGGGAATTTGTCATGGATAGGGTCGTTCGGGTTCTTCAACTGTTCAGCGGAACTTAACCTTACCAACAGAGACGCACCAATAAGTAACACAATATTTTATCACTGGGCAGGGTGCGAGATTAATAGGCTTTGAGTAAGAATACTTACAGATGATACTTAAAACTTAAATAGGAACATGTCGTCGGTATTCTATGGAAATAGTTAACACAATTAACACGGAAGAGTTACAATTTCTTATAATGAAAAATATGGAAAAGTATAACATGAACAGGTACGAAGCTAAAGAAATGATAGCACAAAATTATCAAGTTGCACAGGAAGTATGACTACAAAAAAGTGAACACACAATATATATAAAGAAAAGAGATATTAGAATGATTAACGAAAATGGATAATGAAAATACTTTAAGGATTAAGGGAAAGTTGAATTACTTCTTAGAAAATTCTATAACGGTTCATGTTAAAAGGTTCGATAAAAAGTTCTGGCGTGGATTAATTATTGAAAGAGAATCGCCGGACATCTTCGTTATGAAAGAAAAATTTTTAGGTATTGTTCATTTGTTTGTTAGCGACATTTATGATATTGAAGAATACATGGAGAAGGTAAAATGAAGCAATGGAAATGTCCAAACTGTAAAAGAATGAGACAAAGTGATGATGATATAATTATAAAAATATGCAACTGCTGTCAAATTGAAATGGCAGAAGAAGTTATTGCAAAAAAACCTGAAGCCGAAGAACAAATAATGAGTGGTGAAAAGAAAATTAAAGAAGTTCTTAGAGAAATAAAATTGCAAGAACAAGAGAAAGAAATTGAAGAGAACATACCACAAAAAGAAATATCTGGAACCTATGATGTTGTTGTTATTGATCCACCTTGGAATTATGGTAGAGAATATAATCCTGAAAGCAGTAGAATAGCATCACCATATCCAGAGATGAATTATGAACAATTAAAAGAAATTAAAATTCCAGTAGAAGATGACGGAATATTGTTTCTATGGACAACGCATCAATTCATTTGGGAAGCTAAACAATTAATGGATAATTGGGGTTTTAATTATAAAGCAATACTTGTTTGGAATAAAGAAAAAATGGGTATGGGTTCATGGGTAAGGATGCAATGTGAATTTTGTTTGATTGGTATTAAAGGAAAACCACTATGGAAATCTAAAGATATTAGAGATATAATAACAGAGAAAAGAACAGAACATTCAGTAAAACCTGAGGCATTCTATGAAATTATTGATAAAAACTTTATTGGTAGAAAATTAGATTATTTCGCAAGAAAGAAACGAGAAGGTTGGGACGTTTACGGAGACGAAGTTTAAAATTTACAGATTAGCCACACTTTTTTTCTGGTGGCGTTCATACTCACAAAATGGTAGAAGAAAAGGAAGAAGTGAAGATTGAAATAGAAAGTAAAAATATAGTAGAAGTTATTCCTTCTCCAGACAAACCAACACCAAAAGAAATTCTTAAAGAACAATCACAAGAACAAGAGTTAGAAAATTATAAGGAGAATGAAATAAATTGGTTAGAAAACGATTTTTGGAATAACTGGGAAAAGGTTAAGGCACATACTAAAAAACTATTAGGCGATGGAGATGTTTATAATAGTGAACTTCCAAAATGGTTTTTCTTAGCACATAGTAAAGACCAGGTGATCGGTAGACCACAGCTCATTGAAAATGTTCAAAAGAAGATACCGTTAGTTAGATGCGCAATAAAAAAAGAGAAGGCAGAATACAAAGATGAAGATGATTATAATGTTAAAAACTTTTATTTCTTTGATGATAAGTTTGACAAAAGATATAACGGATCTCAAGTCGATGCTTTCGCATTAGACTTTTGGATGTATAGAATTATATCTAAAGAGGGAAAAGAATATTATATTATGACACAAGAAGAATTACCAAACGAGGTTTGCACGTTTAATGGAATGCTTGTTGAGTTAGATGATTTTGCGGAGATGAGCAGAAGCATGAAGATTAATTCATTATCTAGAATATTTTTTATGAAAGATTTTGCTGCTTCAGTTAAAATATTAACACCAAAAGCAATAGTAACGTACACAAAAGAAAGAAAAATAACTGAGCAAGACTGGTTAGACTTCTTAGCCTTTCATCCAAAGTTTAATTCATATAACAGATTTCCTGGAGATATTGAAGTTTTTAAGTCAGCACACTTGTTGAGTAGCAAGGTTGATGATTATCCATTACACTTAGGTATCATGGGTCCGCAAGGAACACGTAAGAGTAAGGGGTACATCGAAACAGTTGCATATAAGTTTGACGAAAAACCGCATATTGTTGAAGGAGCAAACTCAAGGATAAAAGGATTAAGTCCGTCTTTTAAGGAAAAACCAGCAAATTTAGGATACCTTGTTAACTGTAATAGAATAGGTTGGGTTGATGAAATCGGTAAAATGGTTGAGTTTGAATTAAACAAACATCAAACAAATGAAGGAAATGTTTTAGGAGAACTTAATTCATTATTAGATCATTCCTCTAGGGAAGTTGTATCAGGTAATGATAATTCCGTTAAGGCAGAAGCAACCGCAAAATTTTGTTTTGTACTAAATCCAATAAAATCTAAGAATACAATTGGTTCACATGTGGGTGCAATTGATTCAACTACTATGTCTAGGATATTTTGGTGGGTACAGGATGAAGATGAGCAAGTATTTGTAAAAGGCAAAGAAGGAGTAATTCGGTTTCCCCCTACACCTTTACAAGCATATGGAAGTGTTTTACACCTTAATATTGAAAAAAATACATCACTCTTAAAACAGTGTTGGGGGAGAATTAGTAGTAGAGAAGAGTTCTTGACATTATTTGATACATGTAATAGTTTTTTGTGTGTAATTGATGATAATAAGGTGTTTGATTTAGCTAATATGATAACACAGTTAGCTAGAGAACCAATGAAGGGTGTATGGGAACCAAGGAGTGAACATCATGTAAAATTGCTAATTGATGGATTAGTTAAGCACAGGTGTTTGTTTAAAGATTATGATGAAACTTTTGCAGCTAAACAAGAAGATTATGATTTAGCTGAGAGAATTCTTATTAGAATGGTAAAAGGTTGGGATACACATCTTGGTATTAAAAAGGAATGGAGTGATACTAAATGAAACTCCCAAAACAACTAAAGGGTTTAAGGTTTGTCCGTGTAAGGTTTAAGGATAAAAGACCATTTGAAGATGACTGGCAGAATAAACCATATACTTATAACGAGATTCAACAATACTTTCCTCAAGAAAACTATGGAATTATATGCGGTAAAGATATAAGAGCTTTAGATGACGATACTCCAGATGAGTTATTAAAACAATTATACCATAATAATTTCCCAGAAACAATGGAAGTTCGTGGTCATATATATTTTAAGTTTGATAATGAGCATGAGGATAAAATAATATTTTACCATCCGTACTTACTATTCCCAGATTCAAAAGGAAAAATGTCCGATCATATGGGCGAACTCCAAGGAGATAGAACACAGGTTGTAGGTGCTGGGTCAACTCATCCTTCAGGAGAAATATATGATTTAAAGAAAGATTTACCTATAGTTACAATATCTTATAATAAGTTTATCGAAGTGTTCGGAGACTTTATGAAAAAGAAGAAAGCTCAAGTTGTATCCAACCATGTATCAACATCATGGCAAGGAGACAACATAACTAACATTCCGATAGGAAACATAATTTCTTTTAATGGCTTAAGTGATATGGGTGGAGGATGTTTTCAAGGTCCACATCCAAAACATGGTTCTGATAATGGTATGAATTTTAGGATTGATACGACTAACAACACATGGTATTGTTTTAGATGTGCTTGTGGTGGAGGTCCGTCAGAGTTGATTGCCGTAATGGAAGGAGTAATTAACTGTGATGATGCTGGTCAATCATGTTATTCACAAGATCAAGCTAGAGAGGTTATTAAAATTGCAAGAGAAAAATATGGCTTATCTGTTCCAGAAGTTCAACAAGACTTAGGTGAAGTTAAGGGATGGGCCAATTCTGTTTCAATATTAAAGTTAGCAGAAAAACACAATTTTAAAAATTGCCCTAAATGTGGTAACGAATTTAAATTTAAAGATAGTCATGGACTTTATTATTGTGATACGTGTAGATATGGTGGTGGGTTGAATAAGTTTGCTTTAATGATTGTAGATGGAGAACACACAAAATGACACAACAAGAAATACAAAATTTGTTAATGAAAGAGAGAGAAGATGTATATTTATCTACTGGAAGGATAGAAAAGTTACTAGGAAACGCTAATGGACTGATAAGCATGCGTAATTATGGCGAGGTTGAAACAGTCAAAGTTAAGACAGAAGAAAGTCATATTGTTGTCAATTGCCACCGGTTAACCAAGAAGGGGCGCGGATCATGATACAATTATTAATCCATGAAAGACGTGACAAGAATAAAATCACCTTATCACTTTCTTTCATGGATAAAAGAGGTGACGTTATTACTAAGAACCGATACTATAAAAAACTTCCTATTTTTTTCACCAGAACTAAATATCACTACATGGGCTGTAGTATACACAATAGTTTGTTGTTAGTTAATGACAATCTCTTTTTTTTACATACACACGGGCGATGATATTGGAAGACACATTTGATTGAGTCCTTGTTCTGGTGATTCAAACTTAATAAAAAATTAACAATGGCAAAAATAAGATTAAACGGAGTAGATTATTTTACTAAGCAAACTGGGGGAATAAGTTATTCCAAATGGAGTCCTAAGGCTTTTGTCATCGGATTCTTTGCTGGAATGTTTATTGCCTTCTCTTTCGCAATGGGTATTGTTTATGTCACTTTTATGTAACAATACATACATTTAAATAGTTATTATAATTATAATAATTATGACAAAAGGTGATGCTCAAGATTTATTGGATTCGGTCGACACTTCTTCTGAAGAGTTGAGTGATGATGATATGACTAATATTTTAACTAAACAGAGGAATGACGATAATGGCTTGCCCGTTTGAGAAGAGAAACGTTTCTGCTTCTTTCGTTCTTGACTGTGACACAATAGATTGTTGCAATATCGAGAATGAGATAACAGATTCTCTTACCCATTTTGACAGATAATTATGATGGTTATTAATGAACATAAAACTAAGTTGTATAAGCATAAAATTGCTCATTGTATTAAAGAGCATGGTAAGTTGGCTAAATCAAGGATAGGTTATTTATGCGGTATGCACCTTTATACAACAGGCGAGATAATAAACGAGATGGTAGAAGATGGAACTTTAATAAAGATTGATGGTTTAATAATATTATATGATTTGAAGGAGGAAAATAATGGCAAGAAAAACTAAAAAAGAATTAATCGAACAATATAAGGACGAGTTAAAACATTCAAAATATTTAATTTCTGAGAGTTGCAAAAATAGTATTAAAGAGGCAAAGTTATCGACAAACGAAGAAATAAAATATTTGATTAAAACGTTAAGGCATGAAAATAGTAAGATGATAATTTTATTAAAATCTAACGAGGCACATAAATGAGCGAATATTATAAACCTGCTACTGGTGAACAGCGCACGGCTGCTAAGTGTAATAGTGAGATTAACAGAAACATTAGAAAAGAGGAGGAGTTGCGTCTTCAACAGATTCAACAGATTGAACCCGTTGAGCCATTCCGTCCATTAATCACGACACAGCCGGTTGCTCCAGTTCAGCCCGTTGTCCCAGTTATTCCAGTTCAACCAATAATCCAATCCAATACCGTAACTCCGGTAATTCCAGCCCAGCCTCAACCAATTACTCCAATTATTCCTGTCCAGTCTTTGGCACCATTCCAGAAAGATAAACCAAAAACTGTCAAAAAATCTAAAGCTAAGAAGATAATAAAAATTGTATGTTTCATAATGTTGGTAATCTTTCTAGTCCTCATTATCCAGTATGTTGATACTGAGAGGAACAATTCTTCTTTCGGTAAAGGTTTCGCGTTAGGATCACAACAAACATGGGCAGAGTTGAATAATGGTATAATGAACCTCACTGCTAACTGTGAAATAATAAACATACCATTATCAGAGGATGTTACTTTTCATCTACAGGCGTTAGAATGTCAAGGTGGAGGTAAATAGATGAAACGTAAATATGTCATATTAATCATCATATCTTTATTTATCCTGTTGTCTTTTGGATATTTATCTTATTATAAGTATTCAGAGTATAGAGAAATTAATGATAAAAAGCTATTACAAGAAGGATACGTTGCTGGGTATAATAACGCTTTCCTAATAATTGGACGTTACGCTTCCGGTTGTCAACGAATCCCCGTACCTTACTATAACGAAACGATAGACCTAATTTCAATTGAGTGCTTACAACAACAAGCTGGGAGCCAGAACAATGGATAGTTATATTTGTGGAGAAGGAGGTTATACTAAAAAATGAATAAAAAATTAATGTTAAGCGTTCTACCTGTTTTACTTGTAGGTTTCGTTATTGCTGGTTATCTGGTAAACTCTTTTGTAATTACAACTGATGTTATTGAACCGTTCACTGTAGAATATGCAATTCTTGGTAATGGAGGAAATTGGGACGGAACAACGACATGTGACAATTACACAGGAACTTGGCAAACAGGACAAGATGTTGACGTTGGCGGATTGTATGCTGGTGAAGGAAGAATGGTTTGTACCAGGATTACTAATGCTGGAGAAGGAGATATAGATTACAAGTTTAAGGGAGAAGTTGTATCTGGTCTCGGCAATTTGGATGAATGTCAATACGCTTTCGGAACTCATGAAGTTACAGGAATTGTTCCTGGGCTATCAACAATAACGGACGGAGTTGCTGTAGTTGTAGCAGGAGATGCTGCACCAGTTTTAGATTGTCAGATTACGTTGAGTACTCTAAGAGGATAAAAATAAATTATTATTATGGTTCGGCAATTTGCCGGCCGTTCATACTCAAAGGCCGCGTGGGCTGTAAACATGAAAAATAAAATGGAAAAAATAATGATAACAATGATGACGATGGTTTGTTTGGTAAGCCTAGTCTCGGCTTATTACCCAGGCGAAACGGTAATTTTCGAGAATGAGTTTGGGATAACCGACTTAGCTTATACGGTAACCCATAACAGTTCTTCGATTGGGAACATTGTGATCGTCATTAATTCAACAAATATAACAATAACTTTCCCACAAGATATGACACCCGACAGCTTTGACCTTGTCTTCTTTGAAGAAGAGGTCAGAGAAGTTGAAAAAATCGTTTACCGTGATAGTGGCAGTAGTTCTGGTGGTGGGACTAGATATGTTAATAGAACCGTTAATCATACAATTTATGTCCCAGAATATGTTGATAAGGTAGTCGAAGTTCTTTCTGAATGTGATAAGTGTACTAATGAAGTTATAGACATTTTTCCAATTGCAGAAGAAGACGATAGAAACAACTGGAAGATTTTTTTGGGTGGTTTATTATTTTTCGTTATAATCTGTTTTTTGTTTTGGTTATTTTCGGACAGAGGAAAATCAAAATATGGACACATTGAACCAGTTAATAGCTTACCAAATAAACAGGAGGGATATGATGGAAGATAGCCAAGAGCTTACTGCCGATGAACTGTTCAGGAAGAACGTTGAACAGTTCGGTTGTGATTTGGGCGTTTACGCTATATGTTCATATTAACTAAATAAATGGAGACACACATAAAATGGTAACATTAGGTGAAGAGGCAAAACAATACGTACAGCCAACTACAAAGAATATTACTGACTTGAAGGTTGTCAGCACTTCTTTTCCTCTAGAGGATAGAGAAGGCAAAGACAAAGAAGGTCAAGTGTTCAAGTACAAGGTTGTTGTTGTTGAGGGCGAAGAGTACCGAGTTCCGAACTCAGTAATCGGGAACCTTCATGCTATCCTTGAAAAGAAACCTGACTTAAAAGAGTTCAGCGTTTCAAAGACAGGAACAAACCTTGACACAAGATATACAGTAATCCCACTTTAAATTAATAAAGTTGATTACAGAAGCTTTAATTGGCTAATTAACGCTATTCAGGATTGACCCATGATTAGATTTCCTATGGGTTTCATAGTCAATCACCGGTCGGATGCTTAAAGGTTGATAACATCCAAAATCTGACGATAAGGGGTTTTTAATATTTCCCCCTCGGCTCCGACCAAACCTCTATAAAATGAGAGAAGAAATGTATAGATGCAACAAATGCGGAGAAGAAGGAAGGTATCCTAAAGGTTCCGAAGTATGGTGCAGTTGTAAACCAAGGGTAAAAAACAAAATGGAAAAAATGAAACCAGAACTACAAAGAATAATGAAAGCTGAACATAAACTTAACTTGGAGTATATGGTATGGTAAGGATCCACCAGTTAAGGAAAAGGAGAAAGGATGCTTTCCTTAAAGAAGCAGCTAAACTTTCAAACGAGTACGTTAAAAGGATTAACAACATTGTATCAAGCAATTTCACTAGGTATGCGAACGATTGTTTCAACCTAGTTGAAAAGTATTCATGCGACTGCGTTAACCTTAAATGTGAGTGCGGTAAAGAATCTGTCGGCTTTTTCGGTTCTAATGGCGAAATTCAAAGACCAGTATGCGGTAAATGTTTGAAAGAACTTGAGAAGGAGGCAATAAAATAAAAATGGTATTATTAGGATTAGAGAACGGTATGCTTAACGATCATGCGCCTGAAGATTATTTCACCGGTAACGAACCTTTGGTTTGTCCGAACGCTGATTGCAGTAATCGGGGACAGTATGTTAATTGTTACTCTGGTAATGTTGATGATTGTTTTCACTATATTTTGTGGGAAAGGATGGAGGCTAAACATGACTAGCGATTACTGGCAGAGAAGGTTTGATAGAGAAGCTGAAGAGAAAGAAAATCAATTAAAGGATGAGGGCGACAAAGCATGATATATAAATTGTCAGCTAAGAATATGGTTGAAGTTAACCAGTTTATTAAAGAACTCAATGACGGGCATAAAACTTTCGAGTTAATTTCAATAATGGGTATTGACGGCGAATACATTATTAATTATTCACTTAATAAGCCTAAAGCGTCTTTTGTCCATATTGCGAATAAGGAGTTGTCAAAATGAGTAGCCACTTAGAAAGAATAGAAATCTATCCAGATTACAATAAGGATGGTTCGATTGATATAGAAGCTCCATTTTCATATGGTTGTCCAGATTTAGATTTAATGGGATTTAGCGAAGTAGGAAGTTTAATTCATTCAATAAGATGTATTCATAGAATGAGATTAAGAGATTCGTCTTACAAAAAAAAGACGAGGTGCAAAATGGATAAAGAAAAAGCATACACAATATTCAGGACAGTTTTTCTTATATTTAGGGAGATCGGAGCGGTGTGGGTTATTGTAATGAGCCTTGTTTTGCTAACAACATTATATGTTGAATCTGAATTACCAAAAACAGGATTTTGGGCAATACTATGGTTAGCTGGATGTATAGAAATAGGTTTTATGATATTTAATTATAGACCAGGCGATATTCGCCTTAGCGAAAAAGGACGCAAACCTAAACAAAGGGGTAAGGAAAAATGAAAAAAATAAGTTTAATTTTTTTATCACTTTGTCTTATATTGACTATTTTAATACTTGGATTGCTGTTAATGCAAGAATATGAAAGTTATAAACAAGCAGAAAATGATTGCGAATATCTTATATCTAAAAATGATTGTTCTTATGAAGTTTGTGTTGTTGGTAAATATCCAAGCGATAATCAGGCTGAAGTTGTTGGTAAATGTTATTTATCAAAAGAACGACGTCTTATAGATACTAAACGAAATGGAGATGAAAATGAATAAAGCTATCAGCGGAATAATATTTTACATATTTGGTTCAGCATCGTTAAGCTTAAGCTTAGCATCCAAAGAGATAATGGGCATTTACTTTTTATTACCAGCAACAGTTTCGGCAATAATAATAATGGTAGGGGTTTATAATATAACTGAGCCAAGCTTCACAAAACAAATAAAAGACAAGAAGGAAAATAAACAATGAGAATAATTTTTTTAGAAGGTTGTTTTATTTTAATACAAGTTAATTTGATTGCGACAATCTTTTCATGTTTAATGGATAGTTTGTTGGGAGTTGTGATGTTTGGTGGGTTAACAATCATAGTATCTTCTATTTTATTATACGCCATTATGGAAGAAAATGGTAATTAAAAAGTATAAGTACAGAAACATGAAGGGGAACTGTTGTCACAAGGGTAACAAAAATAGAGGATCAAGTAGCAAAATGAAGTGCAAAGAGGTCGGATGCCCGTTCACGAAGGAGTGTATAGCTTTCACAAATGAAGCACTTATAGAGGAAAAAGATTTAAATATAAGGTTTATCTTTTAAGATAAAGATAAGTACACATAAATAACTAACACATAAAAATATGCAAAACCAACAAGAAACGTTTATCTTTAATAACACAATCAATAAAACAAAGGACAGAATAGAAAAAAGTTAAAGATAAATAAAAGACGACGATTGTTTTTTTATCTTAGTGTAATAAGATAAATATTTCATACACATAGGAAATTAATTGTCTTCGATAAAAAGTATTTATCTTTAGGTTACAAAGCAAAAATGGAACAAGGTGAAATAAAACAAAAGAAAGGTTTATCATTAAAACCAGTTAAAGGGAGACCTGGGCTTTTTATCGGCACAAAATCTGATGGCAAAACATATACCGTAAGGGCAGACAGACATAGATATTTTTTTCCAAATGAATGGATTAGATTTATTTCTTTTATAAAAGACGATAGGAAGATATTATTTGAAACTTCTCTCCAAACTGGAGGAAGGATTGATGAAGTACTTCATTTAAAGCCTTCAGATTTCATCTGGGAGAATAATTCCGTTAAATTAAGAGTTACAAAATCCAAAGCAAGTAAGGGAGAATCTAAGGTACTTGGAGGCAAACAAAGAAGTTTTGGGGTATCAAGCCAATATTGTAGAAGATTGCGGAAATTTATAAAAGAAAACAAAATAAAGGATAATGATTTAATTTTTCCAATAACTTCTCAATCGGTATCACAACTTATGAAAAGGGCATTAAAGAAAGCAGGATTAAATGAATGGGAGTTTTCATTACACAACATTAGGAAAACGACTGGGATGTACTTAAAAACAGTTCAGAGGCGTGGTGTGGACTTGGATGGAGATGAAATTTGTATGCGTCTTGGACATGATCATAATACTTTTTTGAAGCATTACGGAAGCCCTTCTATATTCACAGAACAACATCGAGATAAAATTGTGGAGATATTGGGAGATATGTATAGTTTAAGATGAAGAAAAAAAATTTAAGTGGCTTGTGGTGGAAGTCTGGAAGCCCCCATCCTATGATAGGAAAAAGGCACAGTATATTAAGTAAACAGAAAATTAGTGATAAGAATAAAGGGAAGGAAGGTTTGAAAGGAAATAAAAATCCTATGTATGGAGTTTGTAGATCTGGAAAAGATGCACCCTATTATGGAAAGGAGCATTCTGAAGAATCAAAAAGAAAAATAAGTAAAACATTAAAAGAAAAATATGTTAAAGGTTTATGTAAAAAACCAGATAGAAGTGGAAAAAATAATTCTCAATATGGGAGAAAGGGAAGATTGTCCCCAAATTTTGGAAGAAAACATTCTGAAGACTCAAAAAGAAAAATGGCTATTGAGAAGTTTGGAGAGATGAATCCAGCCAAAAGACCAGAAGTAAGGGAGAAAATAAAGGAATGGAGAAAAACATTTGTATTACCATTAAAAGATACTTCTATAGAGGTCAAGGTTCAAGACTTCCTAAAACAATTAGGTATAGAATATTTTACTCACCAATATATGGGTATAACTCATGGTTATCAATGTGATATTTTAATTCCTTCAATGAATATGGTTGTAGAGTGTGATGGAGATTATTGGCATAAATATCCTATTGGAAATGAAGTAGACCACATAAGAACTAAAGAATTAATAGAGAAAGGATTTAATGTTTTGAGGTTATGGGAACATGAAATTAATACAATGAGCATAAATTGTTTTGAAACTAGGCTTAAAGATAAACACCAAGAATTAAATCTCAACGAGGATAATGATAAAATTAAGCAGTAATGTTTATCTTTTACCATAAAGAACAACTCCATAAAATGATAGTTCAAATAATAATGGTGGTTATTGTGATAGGTATAGTTGTTAAAATATTGGGGGAACCGTACAAATGATGCTCTGGGACACAATGTATAGTATTCTTTTCATATTGATAACATCGGGTATAGCAATAATATTCTATAAAGCATACATTGCATCACGTGACGATAAATTTGGACTATCTGATACATCATGAAACCGGTATGGATTGAACTTGTTAGTACCGGAGTTGCTAATAGGTTCGAGTTTGAAGATATGGAATTGATAGAAATGAACTGGCGATTGACAAAATATCCTCAATTATATTATAACGTGTTCCAGCACGAAATTAAGCATGAGGATGGATCGTTCAAGTTCCACGACTTCATGCACGATATGACTTCAAGGACACCAGGATTATTTAACTTCATGAAAAATCATATATCGGCTTGGACACAACTACTACCATTTTACTGGGACTTTAATAGGAAGAAACTTGTTTACGACATCAGTTCAATAATAAGCTGGGTAATGTTAATCGGTACCGGTGCCATTATATATAACGGTTTGAGGTGGTTATTCTTATGATAAACTGGGTCGGGTTTAGCATAGGTATTTCTGGCATAATATTTATGGTATGGATAATTTTATGGGCTAGAAAGGAATGTGCTATAATGAATTCTAAGAAGAAAAAATAAAAAAAAAGGTCCCATATATACAGGGCTTATATTTATTGGCTATTACTATTTTGTGGTCTAAGAACTGGTGGTGGGTTGTATTTCTATCAACACCAATTAAACAAGTTGGTTCATATTGAGGTTTTTCTATATAACTTACAGAGATATAAGCAAATTCTTCTCCGAGTTCAATTTGATTTATCTTTTGAAATCCTTTAGGAAAATAAATATCTAATCCTAATTTTAAACAGGGAACATAAATTCGCATATCTTTTATTTGGATTGATTGAGAAGGTATTGTTAATTTAACCG
>Ga0222679_1000454_pt1 | contig 14601 bp, 19 predicted proteins | sample AntAcemetagen939_FD_179843 | JGI IMG/M metagenome (GOLD analysis project Ga0222679, IMG submission 179843) | Saline water microbial communities from Ace Lake, Antarctica - #939 | ecosystem: Environmental > Aquatic > Non-marine Saline and Alkaline > Saline | place: Antarctica: Ace Lake...
GCACGATATTGGAAAATTAGAAGAATTGGAAATGACGAGTAAAATAAAAAGAAGCCAAAGAGGGCATTTAATTGGACATTTGACGCTTGGCATAATTAAAGTGAATGAATGCTTAGAAAAATCAAATTTGGGCGAACTTACAAAAGATAAATTTCTTCATATTATTACAAGCCATCATGGGAAAGAAGAATTTGGTTCTCCTAAAAAACCGATGTTTCCTGAAGCATTGGCAATTTATTATGCTGACGAATTAAGCAGCAAAATTTCAGCTATGATTAATTTTAAAGAGGAAATGCAAGAATTAACGGAAGATGATTTCGCCTATTATAAGTTAGATGGGAAAAATATTTTTTTGAAATAGAAATTTATTTTTTATTTTTCTTTAAAATTTTAAATAAAATAATTGCTGAGATAATTAAACTAAATAAATTCGCGGTTGCAAGATTATTTAATCCAGAATTAAATCCATCATAAACTAATATTAAGACTCCCAAAGAGTAGAGCCCAACAAAACAAGGATTTATCTTCAAATCTTTTTTCATTTTTATCAATTGAATTAACCAACCAAGAACAACTAACGAAAGACCGATTAAAGAATAATATATCATTTTTTATTATATAACTCCCACATTCCCCATAACGCAGAAAGCGAAGCGATGAAGAAAGATGCGTAAAGGATGTTTGTTGAAATACTCCAAGCCATTAGTCTTGCTAAATCATAGAATACATAAATTGCAAATGTTATGAAAAAACACAATCCGTATTGCTTCTTTTTCTTTATGAAAATCATAAGGCCGAGAATTGCAATTATAGCTTCAATAACTATAGAAAAATATTGTAAAATTTCCATCACCATCTTAATATAATTAAAAAAAGATTATTTATAAATCTTTAGAAAATAAAAATGAGAGCACAAATTTTAAATTAAATATGCTCCAAGTGGGTAACGCCCCAACCGCCGTGACTGGAGGAGTGTGTCTTTGGTGGGTGGAATTATTATTTTCTTGTCTTTATTATTAACGTCCCAGGAATTCTTGATAAATGATTAAAACTATATGGGTCCCTTTTATTTTCTAGACCGTATTTTGAGGTTTTTCCAAAATTAGTATTTATATCATATTTTATTGGTTCTGGTTCTAGTAATTTTTCAAGAGTAAACCCCGCGTTAATTACCGCATTGACAATATCTGAAATAGTCCTAAATGCCCCAACCATTCTAGCAGAAGTTCCTGTTTCAGGAAATTCATAATTCCATTCTTTTTCAGATCTATCAAAATAATTATCTAAAATAAATCTATCACTTTTTTTATCCCAATATCCAATAGTTCTTACGGGGTGATCTAAACTAAAAGCAAAAACAGCCCCTTCCTTTAAAATTCCATAAATTTGATTAAAGGTTTCTTCCATAGAGGCATTAGTTTTACAATATTGTAATGCATAAACTGAAAATCCTATGTCAAATGTATTTGGTTGAAAATAATTTCCTATTTTTTCAAAGTCTCCTTGCGCAAATTTTACTGCTAATCCCTCTTCATTTGCTAAGGCGACCCCATGAGATAATTGTTTATCAGAAATATCAAATATTGTAGAAATTGCCTGTTTCCTTGCTAACACCATAGAATTTTGACCGGCCCCTCCTCCAATTTCAATTATTTTCTTGCCTGAAACATCTCCTAATAATTGCAAACTATCCTCATCAGGACACAATGGGCCCCAATGCATTTTGGAAATTCCAATTTTATATCTCTCTTGATAACTTTTTGAAATTTCATTCCATGCAGACCTCATATTATTTTCTGCCATAATATTAATATTTCTTTTATATTTTTAAATCTATCTTAATTATGGAGGAGTAACGTTTAAAAATAATAAATCCTTTAAATATACATTATGAAATCTGATTTTTATACTAAAGAAAAAGCAGGGGTAAGGGAGCAGGTTTTTAATAAAAACCCTTATCAAAATTTTCATTTTAATAATATTTTTTTTAATGCCATAAATAATCTTACTCCGAGTAACTCAAGAATTTTAGATATTGGAACGGGGGACGGCTTTGTTTTATTTGAGCTCCATAAATTATTTCAGAAATCGGGATTTAAGTTATTTGGTATTGATAGCTCTAAATATATGTTAGAAACTGCCCAGAAAAAAAACGACATTGGAGCTACCTTTCTTCTAGGAGATAATTATCATCTTCCATTCAAAGATAAAACTTTTCAAACAGTTACCGCCAAAAATGTTACAAATTTTTCTGCCGAAGAAACCTATAGAATAATGGCACCGGATGGTATATTTATCTTTAGAGAATATGGCCCCGGAAAAGGTTTGGTAGAAATTGCAAATATTTTTCAAAAAAAATTAATTAGATCAAGAACCCCCTCTTTCTATATTGAAAGACTAACACAAGCAGGATTCAGAGATATTACCTTAGAAGAATTTCAAATATTTAAGGAATATTCTTCAAGAGATTTAATTCAGACATTAGACTCTTTCCCATTCATTAAAAATTATTCTCAAGAAGATAAATATAAAATAATATCTTTGGTCGGGTCTAAATCTAAAATAAAAATAACATCAGATCCTATCGTAATAACTGCTAAAAAATGAAAAAAAGAATAGGCCTTTTATTTGATTGTTTAAGGGCTCCTTATGATGCTGCGCATATAATTCAAGTAGCCTTAGCTGTTGGAAATTGTGATTTGTATCTTTCTGGAAATTCCATTGATTTAAAACACAAAAAAATTGTTTCAAAAATAAAATCTTGGGGAATTACCTCCTACCCTTCTGCGGAAATTTTCTATGATTTAAATATTGCCGTACAGGAATTACACAATCGTGGAAAATATATGATAGGGACATCTCCCCATTCGAAAAAGTCAGTATTCGATTTAGATTTATCGGAAGGTAAAAATATTTTTGTTTTCGGTACAGAATCTGGAGGATTAAGTAGAGATAAAATGTCAAAATTGGATGAATTAGTTTCTGTCCCTGCAACGGCGGAAGTTCCATTTTTGACCTTACCTACAGTTGTTCCAATAATTACTTATGAATATTATAGACAGCTTGGAGATAAAAAATGAAAATTTTAGACAATAAAACAATATATGTTATAGCGACTGGTGCAAAAAAATGCTCCATTCTCCCAGAGTTAATTAAAGAATTTGTTGATGAGGGGGCAAATGTTTATACCTTTTTTACAGATATGGCTAGAGGAATATCTAATATAAAAGATTTTGAAATTCCAGGAAATACTATATCTTTAGATTATTCAAAAAACGAAGAAAAACTTCCTTTAGAAGATATTAGCTTAGTTGTTCCAGCAACATTTAATACAATAAATAAAGTTACTCAGGGTATAGCCGATAGTTATCCTATGACTATTATAGCTAGCTCAATTGGAAAAAGAAAAAAAATTATTTTTGCTCCTGCTATGAACCGTTTTCTTTGGGAGCATCCGATTATTCCAAAATCTTTAGATGCTCTTCAGCAATGGGGATGTCAAGTTATTTGGCCAGAAATAACTTCAGATAGAATAACAATGGTTCCTCTAGAAAAAATAGCAGATGCCACTTATAACCATTTTTCGAGAATAAGATATAATTCTGAAAGATTGTCAATAGACAAAGATTACTTAAGGGTAGTGGAAGAAAATTTCTCAGAATTTAGATCTGTTGGAGAGTCGTTATTAGAAGGGGATTTAATTAAAGGTTCGGCAGGATTTATGAGTAAAAGAATTAAAGAGGGGATTTTGGTTTCTTCAACGGGATCAAATATTGGTAGTTTGACTAAAAAAGATATAGCTCTCGTTGTTAATACAGAAGAAGAAACGATTAAATGGAAGGGAGAAAAACATCCTTCGTCTGAGATGCCAATAATATCTGAAATCTATCAATCCATGCCTGAATCTATTGCAATAATACATACACATGGGATAAAATTAACTTATCATCCCGAAATGCAAAAATATGCTTCTGCGGAATATATAAGATATGGAAAATTTGGAGAAATAAATAAAATAAATACAATTTTAAGAAAAAATGATGGTTTTGGTATCATGAAATTGCATGGAGAATTAGCAATTGGAAGTGATTTACATGACGCTTCTTCTAAAATTAAGAATAAAATAAAAAATGTTAAATAATAATTTGTCTGCCTTAATTATTGGGCCAACCGATAAAACCAAAATATTCAGATTTGGAAAAATTAAAAAAGAGAATTACGAAAATTATAAAAGTGAAATTGGGAAAGTTCTTGCTAAAAATCTTTCTACGATTTATTTAATTCCTAGCGAAGGAATTCCTTTAGATTTTGCAAAGGCATATAGGCAAGCCGGTGGTTCAGAAGTTATTGGGGTTCTTCCAAAAGGAGGACATGAAGCTTCAGAAGAATATTTTAAATTCTGTAATAAAATTGAAGAAATTGATGGAGATTGGAGTGTTTTAAATACTTGCTTAAGTTTGAAATCTGGACTGATGATTGGATTTGGACTATCTCCAGGAACTTTGGTAGAAATCGCATATTCTAAGCATCATAAAAAATATCTTAAAAAAGATATTCCCATTTTTTTAGATGAAAGAACAATTAGTCAAAGATTGAATCCTGAATTAGAGGAAGAAGTAGATCTTACATATTTTTCTCTGACTAGTGAATTAAACTCTCTTTTAAAAAAATTAAAGTAATTTCAATCTAAAACAAGTTTTTTAAATAAGGGTATACTTAATTTAATATGAATAAAAAAATATTGGCCTTTATTTGTGATGGAGATAAATTTCTTTTATTGAGAAATAATCCCGAAGACTCTGCTCATGGTGGAGATTATTGGTTTACTGTTACAGGAAGTGTAGAGGTAGGCGAGTCTATAGTAGACGCAGTTAAAAGGGAAATAAAAGAAGAAACCAATCTTAATGTATCTGAAATCTTGGATCTAAAATGGGGCTCTGTTTATTCTTGGGGAGGAGAAGATCATTCAGAAAATAATTTCTTAGTCTTTATTAAAAAAGGAAAAATAATCCTTAATGAAGAGAATGTAGATTTTGAATGGCTTAGTTTGAATGATTTTATTAAAAAGATAAATTGGGATTTAGACAAAGAAGAGCTAGGAGATGTTTTGAATAAAGCTTTGAAAAAAGAACTGTTTTTTAATAAAGAAAAAATTGATGATTTTAGAAAATTATAATCTTTGAATCGATAGTAGTGAGGAATTTTGATGGAAGAGATCAAGGATTTGGTTAAATCAGGAGAAGCTATGCCTTTGTTGATATGGCTGTTTAAAGAAAAATGATCTAAAAATTCTCTCTTAGACAATAGTTCAACGCCCCGCCGGGGTGTGTAATTTCCAACAATTTCTCATTTTTCTGATACATTCTAAAATCCAACCAACATCAATCAACAGCAACGATAAAACACAAAACCACAAAGCTTATAACGTCCACCCATGAAAGTCACAAAAGTCCTGTACGCCCCAACCGAGGTCACTGAAGAGTGTCCGGGTTTGATGGGTGCTCGATTCCGTTGCTGTTTAGTTTAGATTGTGGTGTGTGATTTTTGTATTCCATCGGTGTTGTGTGTGATGGATGTTTTTTATAAATCTTGTCGGTCTACTTGTGGGTGACGGATTGTTATAGAAATAAAAGTTTTCCAATCTGAGATTATTGACATGCATGGTTCAACCTTGATAATTAATAATTTTTTGGGCTTAGAGAATTTCTCTAATCTTTGAGGTGACCACAAAATTATTTTTTATTCTTTTTTGTAGACACCTCTTTTAGTGTCTTTTTGTATTGCTTAATTAATAGCTTGAGGGTAGGCTTTAAATCATCTCTCTTGGAATATTCATATAGTGATTTATAGTATTCTTGCCTATCTTCGAGCATTATGTTTATGGGAGGATAATTATTTTTTAGTAATATGTGGTTTAGTAAAAGTCTTCCAACTCGCCCATTTCCATCTTGAAATGGATGGATGTGTTCAAATTGATTGTGTAATATTGCGGCCAAGACCAAAGGCTTGAATTTATTTTTATTCTCTTTGTACCATTTAATAAAATCGTTAAGATAATCCATCAATTCTTCTCTTGGAACTCCCGTATGAAGAATTTCTCCCCTTGAGTTTCTTACTACTACGTTAACATCTCTAAATTTGCCTGAAAAATGTTTTGATCCTTTAAGGCAAAAGTCATGTAATTTTAACAATAAATTTAGTGATAAATCCTCTTTTGTTTTTCTTATATATCCGACTGCCTTCGCGACACCTTTTGTTTCTACTTCCTCTGAATTTTCAGCCTTTTTCTTATTAAGAATTTCTAATATTTCATTTTCTGCTACGGTGGAGCCTTCGATCGCATTGGTATTATAAACGAAATCTTCAGTAAAATTCTCCCATTCTTTTTTACTTAAATGAGTAATTTTTATTTTTTCGTTATAATTATTCAGTATTTCTATTTGTTTTTTTGTTAATGTGAAAAAGAATACTTTGGTGCTTATTCCTTCTAATAGTTCTAGAATTATTTTTTCGGCCTTTTTCTTTTCCTTTTCAAGTTCCTCTTCTGAAAGATTGGATCCCAAATATCTTCTTATTTTTTCAACTTTATTGTTTTCTCTATAAGAATGAATTAAATAATATTTTATACTCTTTCCAGATTTTCTTTTTTCAAGATACATGATATATTAAGGGTGTCCACGTTTATAAATATTTCTAATTTTGTGGTCACCTGAATGAATTTTTATTTCTAAAATATAATTTTAGCATCTCTAAATAATACCAGAAAGATATTATTTCTGTCAACCGAGGTCACTGAAGAGTGTCCGGGTTTGATGGGTGTTGAAATCCTCGATTTTTTAGTTTAGTTATCATTCGATTTGTCGTTGCTGATTAAGATATATAAGTATTGTCGGTCTACTTGTGGATGACGGAAACTTCTAATAGAGCTGTTAGTGATTATGATTCTATTAAGATGTCTAGTTTATATGATATTGGGCCTCTTGAATCTAGGTTTGGGTAGAGTTATATAAGAAAGTTTATAAAGTTCTTTTATTAAAAAAGATATGAAAAAGAGTTTGTCTTTTAATTTTTTTTTTGTATTAATAGTTCTTTTAATATCCTCAACTGTTTCTGCGGGATTTTTAAGTGATTTTTTTGGAAAAGATTATCTTTATGAAAGTGATGCAGATTATGTCGAAGGAGAATTAATGGTAGGATTTAATGATGATGTAACAGAAGAAGAAGCAGAAGATATCATCTCTTCTCATGGATTATCAATTAAAGAATTTCATGATGCTGTATCTATTTGGACTCTTGTAAATGTCCCAGAAGGAGAAGAACAAAGTTGGATAAACATTTTAGAAAATGAAGGTATTATTGTTTATGCTGAACTAAACTTCATCGTAAGTGCATATAGTGAAGTTCAATCCTCATGTCAAAACTTTCCAGCACCCGACTTTTGCCCAGGTGGTATTGATGATATCATCGTAACAGGAACTGTAGATGGTTGTTCAACTTATGGTTGCAGAGAAATTGTAGCTGAATGTCAAAACTTTCCAGCACCCGACTTTTGCCCAGGTGGTACAGACGATATTATTATAACAGGAACTGTAGGTGGTTGTTCAACTTATGGCTGCAGAGATTGTATTGTACCTACTTGTTTAGGTTATGAAACTGGAGAATATTATGATAATGGTTGTCCTATAATCAAATGCTCAAGCCAAGTTTGTGTCACAAATGATAATTGTAGCATTCAAAAGACTTGTTTAGATGGAACAACCTATTATGAGATAGAATGTCATGACAATGTTTGTGAACAAATGTTATTTGCTGGTGGTACACCTTGTTTTAATGAAACTCTTGATTGCGCTAAGGAAGGAGAAAAATATTCTCATGTTTTTTATTCAAAATATCCAACACAGTGTTGTAAAGGTTTAACTGAATGGGATAGTGGAATGGACACAAGAAAAGTTGAAAATGGAAAATGTGTTGAAACTGGTTTAGTAAGCGGTTGGCCAGTGGGTACCTGCATTAATTGCGGAAATGGGATATGCGAAGATATTGAGGATGTTTGTAATTGTCCAGAAGATTGTAAGTTTAATTACGTTGAAGAAATAGAAGATGAGGAGGAAGTAAAAGCCGAAGAGGGGATAAAAAAAGAATTAGAGAATAAGGCAATGGAGTTAGCACGAGTCTGTGATGGATGTGTTGTAGGGAGGAAATGTTACAATATTGGATATAGAGAGGCTGGTGAATATTGTAGCAATACCCAGGAGCCTATGGCTCAATTAGTCGAAGGAAGTACTTGTGAAAACAGCTTTGAGTGTGATAGTAATTTGTGTATTGATGAGGAGTGTATTAGTGGGAGTTTCATTAGGAAAATAATTTATTGGTTTAAGAATTTTTTTGCTTAAGTTAAATTTATAAATCAAAATATCACTTCTATTTTATGCTTAGTCCAAATTTGGAACAAGCAAAGATAACTCTTATAAAAGTTGTCAAAATAACTGCCTCAATAGTATAATGGTTAGTACATGGCCCTGTCGCGGCCAAGACCCGAGTTCAATCCTCGGTTGGGGCGTAGTTAGGGCGTAGGTGGTTTTTTAAAGGGATTATACGTGAGTATATTATGAAACTAGACGTCCATGGGCACGAACAAAGATATAAACGCTGGAAAGAATACGTTTTGAAAGACGGCGAAGACCGATTATCTAAAAAAAATTCTGACACATTATTGGCATTCATTTTTGATATGGAAGTCGGAACCAATGTTTCCAGGAAGGCAAAAAAGGGCGGAAGAAGTTTCCCGAGGCTGAATAACATAAGACAGAGAATGATTCAGATGATGAGAGTGTTTGAAAAGGATGGATTAAATGATCTAACAAAATTAACGGAGAAGCAAGTGATGGATTATTTTAATGCGCTAAGGACTGGTGAGATTAAAACATTTAGGGGAGAAGTATACAAATCCGTTCAGGATTATGCAAAAGTTTTCAAGTCTTTTTGGCATTGGTGGATGAAGTCCCAAAGAAAAAAGGGAACAGCTATAATAGATATTACAGAAGATATAGATACCTCTAAAGATATTAAGCCTTCCTTTGTTTATATGACTAAAAAACAACTTTACGACCAATATATTCCTTACTTCGAAGAAGATGAGCAGGTGATACTATCATTTGTTTTTGATAGTTTGATAAGAAGTCCAACCGAACTTCTGAGTCTGGAGGTCGGAGATTTGTTTGAAAAGGGTGGAGATACATGGGTTAACGTTCCTGATGAAATCTCTAAAGTAAAGGGAAGATTGTTTAATTTAATGTATTGCGGAGAAGATCTAAAAAAATATATTAAAAGAAAAGAACTCAAGCCAGAAGACAAGTTGTTTGATTTCTCTCCAGAATATTTCAATAGAAAAATGAAAAAAGTTGCCAAACAAATCTGGGGAGACGCAATATCTCATCCAAAAGCAAAAGGTAAATTCGCAGAGATTACTTTATATTCTTTAAGACATTCTGGGAGTATTCATCTTAGAATATTGGCACAGGAACACCCAGAAGCCCTAAGTCTAGATACTCTACGGGAGAGGGGAGGCTGGAAAGATTTCAAGATGGTAAATTATTATACTGAATTTATAGGTTTGAGCGGGGAAATAAAGAAAGGGAAACTTCTTCTAAAAGAGGATAAAACAAAATTAGAACAAGAAGTTGCCGAATTGAAAGAACAATTTGCAAGGTTTCGAAGAGGAGAAATTGCTTATGATACCGAAGAAAAAAAGTATATTACAAATTAATTAGATATAGCTTTCATAAATGCGTTTTTTCTTGTCTCTAATTTATCAAGGTTTAGCATGTTAATAGTGAACCAAAGACTTCTAAGATCTTTTTTACCCATTTTATTGATATTCTTTAAATTTTTATTCATAATTAAATTTTTGAATTGTCCAAATTTAAAATCTGATAAGGACAGTATTATATTCTGGATTAAAGCATCAATTGTACTTATTTTAAGACCCTCTTCTTCCAACTTTGTATTATAAATAAGATAAAACCTTTTTACTAACACCCTACAGAGAGGAAGATTATTCCCCATTCTGTGTTCCCATTTCTTTTTATCTGTTAGTAGCAATCCATGAATCATCTTGGAGAATACATATTCGTAAAACTCCTTTTCTCTTAAATGATACTTGTTGGAATCTTTTAAATTTATTAATTCCTCCTCCTCCAATTGCTTAATTTCATTCTTTTTTAAATTTGGCAAGAGATACTTTCTTTTTTTATATGGGAGTCCGAATATGCATTTTCTTTTACAAATTGTTATTGGCTTATTTTTTTTATCATATTTTAATAATCTTTTACGACAATAAGAACAGCGTAATTCCGGAACTTCACATCCGTTGATTTTATATTTAAGAATACAACCCTTTTTAATATTTTGAGGAATATTTTTCTCTTTGGTAAAATTTTTTAATATCAATCCATAATTTCTAATATTATTCTCCATGCAATGTGGACATATTATTGATGTACAGTTTGTTTCAACCTTATTTCTTGAATAAACTATCTCAGAAATTTCTAACAAAGTTCTTTCTTTTTCTAGCAATGATAATAAAATTATATCTTTATTTTTGGTCATTTTAACTTATATTATAGGATATTTAAACCAATAAGCGGTTAAATAACTTTTGGTAGTTATTAATAATATGGAAACACTGAGGATTATCTTTTAATAATGGCGATACTTAGGACTATCTCTATAAAAAAAGAATTAGACGAAAAGACGAAAAAACATTGTAGTGACACGGGGAAATCAATAAGTGGGCTTATCTCTGTTCTATTAATTAAATATTTTTTAGAAAATACCCAAGAAAAAGAATGTATAATAAGTAATATTGAAATAAGGGATGAAAATGGTTGACAAGCAAAAAAAGTCAACTAAAAAGGGTTTACATTCCCCTCATATTGATAACCTTACAAAGGTACAAGAAGAAATACTTCGACTCTATACAGAAGAACACCTAACAGTAAATCAAATAAGAATCAAGAGGAAATGTAGTAAGCAAGCTGTATACAAACACCTTAGATCTCTGAAGAGAAAAGGAGCTTATAATCTTGGTTTACAAAAAACAGAAAAAGTCATAGGGAGTCGTCAACCAAATGAAAAAAATGGCAACCAAGTGAGACTTCATGGGCAAGAATTTCATATAAAAATTATACAACAAGAACCAAGTGACCAGAAATATCAGAAATTATTGAAAAAATCAGACATACTCTACATCAGTGGACATACAATAAAATTATACCGAGACTCAATAGAAATCTACGCAGGAGGGGGAACAAGTTTTTATGGAAACGACGCACAAGAAGCAGACAGGAAAGCATCTGAATACTGGCAAAAATTCTTTACGAGAATGGAACACGAATTAAATGTTATATTAGTAAAGGGTAGAAGTAGAAACATCAAAGAGGTCAACCACCATTATGCGAGAGGAGAATCTGAAATCTGTAGAAACACACTAGAAAAAGAAGGAAGACACATAAGATTATTCTGCCCAAGAGACGGTAAACTAGCATTCATAACAGATGAATCCTTCGGAGACAAAGAAGATGAAACGGTGCACCCAATAACAGCAAAACAAGATAGAGGGGCCATAGACAAACAAGTAAACGATTGGAGATTGAACGATCCTCCAACTCTTTCTGAGATAATGCACCTAATGAAAGAGCATGTTGAACTAAACAAAGAAACTGCTGCCGGGCTATTAACAATTACAAATTATCTTATGCCACCAATATCTAAATTACAAAACAGGACTAAATCAAACAATTTCCCCGATAAATTAAGCTATATAATGTAGTAAAAAATGGAAAACGCAAATACACAATGCTAACCCCAACAGATAAAAGAAATATAGAAAACTTCGAGAACCTTAATACAAACCATCAGAGAGTATTCAAACATAGATTAATAAAAAAATGTAGTGCGTCCTTCCAAGAAGTAGAGTTTGTTTTGGGAAATTATAAAAAATTAGGAATAAAAATAGAGAAAGTTGTGGACATAGCTCGATTAGCAACATTATTGGAATTATATTCAAAATTAAATTTGTTACAAAATATGTAAATAATTGAAAAACGTATTTGTAAAAATTGCATAAGAGACAATGGATGACCTACAAAAACCCCAAAAAAAAGAAAATGCAAAAGAAGAGAACTTAGACAGAGTGTTTAATCCTGCGAAGTTTAGAACAACCTACTATAATGAATTTCCAGATTGGAGAGAGAAAAGGGATAAAGAGAAAAAAGAAATTGAAGAAAATTTATATAATGAAGTTATAGAGGGTTTAGAGTCTGATCTTAAAATGTTGGGAATGGAACTAACTTATTCTGCAAAAATAATTATTAGGGAAATTGCTCAAAATATGATTTTACTTGGAAGAACCAAGGGATTAATTATTTGTTCAGGGATAGTAGAAACAAAATTTGAATTTAAAAAAACAAATACATTTTATAGAACAAATTATGAATTTAAGAGAGATTCAAAAACAGAGAATTATGAACAATTGCATAATGGGCGAGAAGTAGACCCCGTTATTAGGGATTATCTTCCAAGGCTACATAAAAATATCAACGAGGGATTGAAGCAACTTGCATTATTGCCGATTCAGCAAATTGAAAGGCAAAAATTAACAGTTATTAAAAAACTCAAACAAACCTGTAAATCAATTGAAAAAGAATACATTTTGAAAGCTGAAAAGAAAATTAATCAATTCACCAAAGTTTAGATCTATCTATATCCTTTTCTTTTGAGGTTACTTCTTCCCATTTTACCATTTTTCCGTTCTCGGCATCCATTTCTACTGCCCAAGACCTCACAGAACCCCACTCTGTGCTTATATATTAAAAAATACACCTTTCCACATCGCTATAAAATACCCTTATCTAAAACATGTTTCTCAAATTCTTCATCACTCATCACTTTATCATAATTTAATAGATTCGCAACCCTCCCAAGCGCAATATCCCCTCGAACAATCTCCATAAAATTTTTAAAATTATCATTTTTTTTAAGTAAAATCTCTATCGTATTCCAATCAATTTCAGGTTTTATTTTTGAGGGAATAAGAATTTCACTTTCGCTTATGTTTTCAGGATCAAGTTTGATTATGCCTATTCCAAAAGCATTATTTAACCTTCTCAATTCTGAGATCAACTCGCTGTCTTCATCTTTTATTTTAAGCGCAACCAAATAGCCTTCATTCGCCCAGCTACTATTCGAAACTGCCTGAAAATAGCATTCTCTTAAATTCCCAAGATTAATTTCCTTTTTCATTTCAAAACTATAAAATTTAACGGCAGTCCAGAATAATTCTTTTTGAATCGTTAATGTCGAGGGATTAAAATCTGAAAATGGGAGTCTAACGGCAACCAAATCTGGGTGTAGCCATTTATTAAGACCTTTTTGACTTCTTGCAGAAATCTCGTGATAAATTGTTTTTGTGTATGCTTTAAAATTCGGTGCCGAATTAACAAATCTGACAAGTAAAGGATGCAAGTCTCTTTCGTTGAATTTTGTTTTTGACACATCATATTCTGACGGCTCTTCTATTGGTGCTTCTTCCGGTTCGAAATCATCTTTAAATTTAGAAAGATAAAATTTTGCTGGCCTAGTATTATATTGATAAAATAAAGAGTTGGGATTGTCTCTGATGTCCATATAAAGCTGAGCACTAATACTTTGCCATGGCATTTTACCAGAACCTCCCAATCTTTCTGAAAGTTGTATTTCCTTGCCTTTCTCCCAAATTTCTAAAGGACTAAGTGGCTTTTTAGCATCTTCAAGAACGAGTTCTGCAAATTTTTTGAATGTTATTTTGTCTGCCATTTTATTCAAAATCCTGCCAGATAAATGGTATCCTCTGAAGTTGTGAAACTACTTCCTTTAGAATCAACAAATGTCACATCCATGCAACCTTTTTGCTCATATTTATCTCCCTGAGGTTTGTAACTTTTATATTCTACTTGGATATTGACTCCCATAAAATCATAATCTTCTGATTTAACAGGAAAAGACCATTTTTCAATTAATAAATTATCTTTACGAGTGCATTCTTCTTGGAGGCAATAATCTAAATATTCACTTCTTTCTGTGCATTCAAGTTTCCAGAGTTTTATATTTGCAGTACCTCCTGCATTTACGAGTCCTCCTTTGCTATCCTTTGGCTGCAGACTAAATTCAAGCCCATCAATTTCAGAATCAGCATCAAAGTTCTCAGCAGAAACCCAAATCTGGCCAAGCGTTGCAATAGGTTTTTGCTCTTTACTTATTTCACTTCCATCTATTAACTTTACGTAAGCTTCATCGGTTTCAATTCCGGGAATTGTGATAGTATTTCCGAGAATTGCTTCATAAGTAACTGTACCTTTTGATTTTCCGCAGAATTGGATTATATCTCCTTCTAACAATCTTTCGCCGGAATAATCGGTTGAATAAAGATAAACAATATCTTCTATGTAACCAACCCACTCATCTGCTCGCACCGCCGACCATCCACTCTTGGCATCGTCAGGGGATAAATTTTTTGTTTTGATTGATATTTATTTTATCGTTGCTGTTGGTAGATGCTTAGGA
>Ga0222679_1000457_pt1 | contig 14494 bp, 19 predicted proteins | sample AntAcemetagen939_FD_179843 | JGI IMG/M metagenome (GOLD analysis project Ga0222679, IMG submission 179843) | Saline water microbial communities from Ace Lake, Antarctica - #939 | ecosystem: Environmental > Aquatic > Non-marine Saline and Alkaline > Saline | place: Antarctica: Ace Lake...
GACTATACTAAGTTTTGGGTTACGGAATGGGCGAACAACTATAGCAAATACGAAAAAGAATTTGAAAAGGTATTGAGAGTTTTAAAAAAGATTGAATTTAAAAGTTTGCTAGAAGTGGGGTGTGGAATTGGAAAAAACTTGCTAATGATCAAAAGGAAATTTAAAGATGTTGAATTAAAGGGGACTGATATTAACAAACGGTTTTTAGAAATATGTCGTGGAATGTTATTGGAAGCATACGACCAAGACACAGAAAAATTGCTTTTGTTTGAAGATGTTGATGTGATTTTAAGTTATGAGCATTTACAACATCTACATCCGGATGCTTATAAAAACGCGGTTGAAAGAATAAAGTTATATGCTAAATATGTTTTAATTTATGAAGGATATAAAAGTGGTGAGGGGGTAATTAAATCCGGAGCAGGAGGAAGATGGTCACATAACTACAGGGAAGATTTTGGCGGGAGAATAGTTTACCAAAAAACTTATGTAAATAATTATATGATAATATTATTAGAGCTAAACAAATGAAAATAGATTTTGGTGGCGGTGAAACGCTAAAAAAGAAAGAAGATGGCTTTGAAGTTTGCGATATAATAATCAACAAAGATATTGAATATCCGAATGTTGATTTTAATAGCGATAGACTACCCTTTGAAGATGAAAGCTTAGATGAAGGATTTTGCAATCATTGCCTAGAACATATCAGCAATACTAAATTGTTTTTAAATGAGTTGCATAGGGTTTTAAAAAAGGATGCCAAGATAACCTTTATAGTTCCTTATGGAACTTGGGTGGGAAGTTTTAAGCCAGTTCACGTTAATCAAATAACGGAATGTTGGTTTGACTTCTTGAGAAAGGAAAGCGTTTATAGAATTTATGGCTATAAAAGATGGGATATTAAAAGAATGCTGATATCAGAAACAAAAGAATGCGAACCCTATCAATTGGAAGTAGATTTAATACCAGTAAAATGAAAAAATACAAAATAATATATGCAGATCCTCCTTGGGCTTATAGAAATATGGGGAATATCCAAGCAACCGCAAATGAACATTATTCAATAATGTCAAATGAAGATATTTGTAATTTAAAAGTAGAAGAAATAGCAGAGGATAATTCTATTTTATTTCTATGGGCAACCTTCCCAAAAATACAAGAAGCACTAGATGTTATAAAGGCTTGGGGATTTGAATATAAAACTATCGGATTTAATTGGGTAAAGACCAATCCTAAAAACGGAAAACCTTTTTTTGGAGTTGGTTGGTACACAAAATCTAATGCGGAGGTATGCTTAATTGGAGTTAAAGGAAAAGCACCAAAAAAAAGCAATTCAATATCTAGTATAATTATAGAACCGAGAGGAAAGCATAGTGTGAAGCCGAACGAAGCTAGGAAGAGAATAGTAGAATTTTGTGGAGATATTAAAAGAGTTGAACTTTTTGCAAGAGAAAAAACTAAAGGATGGGATGTTTGGGGGAATGAAGTCAAAAGTGATATAAAGTTAAATTAATATAATGAAGAAAAAGAAATATAAAATATGGGGTACTCCGTGGCATCTCGCCCACAACTACGATTTATGCAAGGCACTAGAAAGAGACGCTGATTTTTATATGCTAGTAAATTATACTAGACGCTGGGAAGAGAAGCTAAGACCAATACCAAAAAATGTCCATTGGGTTATGAATTTTGAAAAAGGTAAATATGATTTTGCTATATTGCATGTTGATCAGCAATGCTCAACAGAAGGGCTAAATAAGGGGATGTTAATTAATCACATGAAAAAAACGATTAAAGCGGTTGAGCCAAAATTGCCTATTGTTTTTATAAATCATGCAACGCCAGTATATCCGGAAAATTATCAAGATGGAACAAGAGCCACAGGATATAAAAGTGAGATTTTAAGAAAGGAGATTTTAAATATCGTAGGAGATGATTTAATGATAACTAACTCAAAGCAAGCCGCTAAAGATTGGAAGCGAGGTTATCCTATATGGCATGGGATGGAAGAAAAAGAATGGATGTGCTTCGATGAGAAAGAGCCTAGAGTTGCAACCTTTATAAGCAGGGCAGGAATAGGGGATAAATATTATAACCGAAGTTATCTAGTCGCAGTTATGGATGAGTTAAGAGATAGATTTGGGATTAGCTTGCAATGGATAAATACGGATGGATGTTTTAATGCTAAAGACCACAAAGACTATAAGGAATTTTTGGGGAAAACATTATTATATTTTAATCCAACATTTGCTTCTCCAATGCCTAGAACAAGAACGGAAGCAATGCTAAGTGGATGTTGCGTTTTGACTACACCCCACCATGATGCAGATGAGTTTATAGAAGATGGAGTTAATGGCTTTTTAGTACCGCATAATGATCCAAGAGGAGTTGCAGAGAATATTAATATTTTATTAAAAGATGGTTATAAGCAAGCGAAGGAGGTTGGAATGAGAGGAAGGGAAACAGCGATAAAGACTTTCAACAGAGAAAGATACCGGCAAGATTGGTTAGATTTTATAAAAACTCAATTATTAAAATAATTATATGAAAATTCTTGGAGTTCCTGTATGGGCGTTAGTATTAATAATCTTATTGGGGTTTATATTTTGTCTTCCGGGATTAATTACATTTTTTTCTTTAATTTAATTATATGAAAGTAGGGATATTATTGTTCGAACAATATCATCAAATGAAAAGTGCCGGTTCATCAAGAATCAGAGGTCGTTGGATTATTGATAACTGGGATGAAGCAGAGCAGTTTCAACAGGGGATGGACTATAATGTTCTTATTTATCAGAAAGTTTTCTGGAAAGAACACGCAAGAGGATTTAAAGGATTAAAGATATTAGACTTATGTGATCCTGATTGGCTAGACGGAATGGAGGTCGTGAACTTCCTAAAGGATGTTGACGTTATCACTTGCTCATCGGAAAGATTGAAAGAAAGTATTGAGGCGTTCACAGATAAGCCAGTCTATTTTATACCTGATAGAATTGATTTAACGACAATCCCTAAGCCAAAGGTTCACAAAGGCAAAGCTAAGAAGTGCGTATGGTTTGGGTATTTTCACAATATAGAAATGCTAGAGCAGGCCTATCATAAAATAAAGCAAGAGAACATGACGTTAAAAGTAATCAGCAACGGAAATCTAAACATTAGAGAATGTAATATAGAAAATGTCAAGTGGGAAGAAACCACAGTCAATGACGAGATTCAAGAAGCAGATTTTGTTTTAATGCCCGAATATAAAACTGGAAGATTCGAATACAAAAGTAATAATAAGATAGTTTATTCTTGGGCTTTAGGTTTGCCAGTAGTAACTAACCCGGAAGAATTTGAAAAGTTTATGAATGAAGAAGAAAGGATTAAGGAAAGTGAAAAAAGATTAAAAGAGGTTAAAGAAAAGTATGATGTCAAATTAAGTGTGGAGGAGTTTAAAAAAATAATTAAATAAAATAAAATAATGGAAATCACAAGCGAAGAATCAGCACAAGAACATTTAGATAGAATTAATAAAAAAATACATGGGAGATAAAAAAGAAGAAATAAAACCATATAGCAAGAATGCCAAAAAACATCCCGATAAACAACTAAGGCAAATAGCTAATAGCTTAAAAGAGTTTGGATGGCAACAACCGATAGTAGTTGACAAGGAGGGGGTTATAATAGTTGGGCATGGAAGATGGGAAGCCTATAAACGATATCCGGAAGGAATAAAAGATCTGTGGATAAAAAAAGAAGAAGCCTTAACATCAATGCAGGTCAAGGCATATAGGCTAGCAGATAATAAATTGAATGAGAGTGATTGGGACATGGAAATAGCGATTGAGGAGTTAAAAGAGTTGCCGGAAGACCTATTTAAATTAACTGGCTTTGATATGATAGACGAGGATGAAAAAATTGATGGTGATGTTGAATTTACAGACGAGATTTTAAACGAAAATAATTATGTTGTATTTAAGTTTAATAAAGGGATGGACTTTAATGTTGTGGAAAATTTTTTAGAGTTAAAAACAACTCTAGCTCTTGACTCGAAGAAAGGATATAGGAGAGGAGGAGTTGGGCGAGTTGTTGACGGAAGCAAATTATTAAAATTAATCGAAGATGCAAATAGCAATTCCTAGTTATGGCAGAAGTGCAAAATGTATAAGTGCAAAGATGTTTTCAAAGGCAGTTATCTTTTGCCATCATTTTGAAGTTAAAGAATACGAAAAATATAACAAGAATGACATTGTTGGAATACCGGATGAGTTAAAGGGAAAAGGAATGGCAGTGATTAGGAATTATATTTTAGACAAATTGAAAGATTACGAAATTTTGATGCTAGATGATGATATAAAAAAGGTCGGATATTATGACAATTGCGAAATGAAAGAAATGAACGAAGAGGAATTTTATTATTTTGCGGAAAATGCTTTTAGGATGACAAGAGAACTAGGAACTAAACTATGGGGGTTAAACTTGCAAACAGATAAAAAGTTCTATAGAGAATATAGCCCACTTAGTTTTAGTAGTGTTGTGCTTGCTCCTTGTTTCGGAATAATTAAAGATGAAGAAATTAGGTTTGATGAAAAGCTTGGATTAAAAGAGGACTATGATTATTCAATTCAGATTTTAAAAAAGTATAGAAAGATATTAAGGTTTAATAAATACCATTATCAATGCGGACATATCAATCTCAAAGGTGGATGCTCGAATTACAGAACAATGAAGAAAGAAGAAGATCAAGCAATGCAATTAAGGAAAAAGTGGGGGAGTGCTATCATAAAGATTAAAAGGAGAACGCAAGGGGGAAACATCTCAATAAACCCCGTTGTTATTAGTCCGATAAGAGGGATATAGCTATGAAGAATAAAAAAAAGAAAAGGAAACCAACTAAGGCATTAGTATTATATGAGGCTCAACTGGAAATATTAAATAGCTGGAAGCCATACAGATATATTAATGTTGGAAGAAAGAAAAAAATAACTCCGGATGTTGTGCGAATGTTAGAGCAAGCGTTTTCGGTTGGTGCCACGGTTTGCGAGGCTTGCATGTATGCTAACATTGGAAGATCGACCTTTTATGACTTTCTAAGGGACAATCCGGAATTTTCGGACAGAAAAAAAGAGTTAATTAAAAAGCCTATACTAAAGGCAAGAATGTCAGTAGTAGCGGATCTAACAAACGTCGAAACAGCTAAATGGTTTTTAACAAAGAAAATGAAAAAAGAATTTGGGGATAAAATCGGAGTGGATTTAAAACATAGGCTAAACAATAAGGACAGGGACAGGCTTAAGGAATTAGTCGAGATAATGAAGAATAAAGAAAATGAATGACCAACAGAGAATTAGCAAGGGAAATTGTAAGCGATTATTTTAATAATGATAAAGGTGATCCGTTTATTTTAACTGATGGTCAATGTGATATTTTCAATAGTATATTTTTAAAGGAATATAGAAGAACTCAAGTAATAGCTTGTACTCAATATGGCAAATCAGAAGTGGTGGCAATGGCATTGATTTTGAGAAGTCAGACCTTTGAAGAAAAGTGGGCTATAGTAACTGGGAGTCAGCCAAAGAGTGATATTATCATGGAGAAGGTTATACAACATACTTTTGATGATAGCAGATTAACAAGCGAATTGGATATTGATAGCACAGAATTATTAAATAGACTAAAAAGAGAGAGGAGTAAAAAGAATTTAACTTGGAAATGTGGAGGAGGGATAAGAACATTCACAGCAGACGCAAGAAATAGGCAAAAAGTAAAAGAAGCATTAATGGGGTTTGGAGCAGAAAACATTGTTGAAGATGAGTCAGCTTTAATTCAAGACGATTTACAATCAACAGTTTTAAGAATGTTAGGAGGACACGCTGGCGGATATTTGGTTAAAATAGGAAACCCCCTTTACCGAAACCATTTTAAAAAAACTTGGGACAGCCCAAAGTATGAAACGTTATTTATAGATTATAAACAAGGATTAAGAGAGGGCAGATATACAGAGGAGTTTATCGAGGAGATGAGAGGAGAGGCATTTTTTGATAACTTGTATGAGTGTAAATTTCCGGACGAGGATGAAATTGATTTAGATGGTTATAGGAGATTAATATCAGAAGAAGAACTTAATAAGGCATTAGAGAAAGTTGACCATAAGGGAGATAAGAGCTTAGGATTTGATGTTGGTGAGGGTGGGGATGAGAATGTCGGCGTAGAACGGAGTAGAGCATACGCTGAAATCGTCCACGTTAGCCTCACGAAGGATTTAATGGCTACAGCTGGGGTTGTTATCAAATTATTAGAAGACCACGCTTTAAAACCGCTTTTAGTCTTTTTGGATGCAACGGGAATAGGGGCAGGGGTAGGATCAAGAATAAAAGAATTAGGCAAGGAGATTAATTGTGTTAAGTGGGCGAGTAAAGCGATTAAAGAAAAGACTTTTGCAAACTTAAAGGCGGAGAATTTTTGGGATGCAAGAGTTTGGATAAAAGAGGGAGGCAAATTAAACCCTGATGATGATTGGAGTGAGTTATTAGTAATTAAATATAAAGTAAATAGTAGTGGCAAAATAATAATTAAAAGCAAGGAGGAGATGAGGAAGGAAGGAATAAAATCTCCTAACATTGCAGATGCATTGGCATTAAGTTTTGGAAAGGGCGAGGAAATGCCGGATGTGTTGGAAATATAAAAAGGGTTATATAAAGCTAAATACCCCATCTTCTCATCTCTATATGCAGGGGAGGGGAGAGAAGGGAAGACGTAAAACTTGATTTTAAATTAGAAATATGGTATAATAAGATAATATTTTAAATAATGGGGGACTTATTTATATGAAACTAATAGAAAACTTAAAGGGGTACTTTAAACAAGAAGAAAAAGAAGAAACAAAACAAGAACCAAAGAAAATAAATACTAAAGGAGAAGCAACAGTTTTTGTTGATCCAGTTTTTAACGAGGTTGCACCATCACACAATCAAGATAAATATTTAACCGAAGGAGTTAGAAGTTGGGCTTTTATTGCTATGTCAGCGATAGCAGATGAAATTTGTACCAATCCAGTTAAGCTGTTGGACAAAAAAACAAAGAAAGAAGTTGGAACTCACCCAGTATTGGAGTTAATTAATAACCCAAATAAACTTCAAACGAAAGAAGAATTTTTGTGGACAGTTTCCGTTATGCTTTTAGCAGGGGGAGAAGTTCCTATCCTTGTTGACTTTCCTAAAGAGCCAAAGGAGATGGTTGTTTTAAACCCATCAAGATTAAAGGTTTTCTTTACGGACGGAGAAGTAAAAAAATATAAATATAGAATGGATAGCGGAACGGACAGAGAGATTGAAGAAGAAAAAATAATTTTTATTAAACTACCAAATATACTAACTCCTGTTAGAGGGAAAGGAGTGTTAAGTTATATTGTTCAAACATTAGATATTGATTATTTCATAGATGAATATTTAAGATTGTTTTTCTATAATGATGCAACGCCAAGAGGAGTATTGGAAACTGATCAGAAACTAGACCAAGATATTTTAACTAGGCTGAAGGAGCAATTTAAAAGATTATATCAAGGCGTAAGAAATTCAAACAAAATGGCAATTCTTGAGAAAGGGTTAAAGTTTAAACCAATTTCGGCTGGTTTTTCTGATGCTTTTTCTGATCAAGTTAATTCAGCAATAAGAGATAAGATTTTCGCAGCCTTTAAAGTGCCTAAGTCAATAGTTGGGATAACAGTCGATAGTAGCAGAGCTAATGGATCAAATGACAATATTGTTTTTTCTAGGAGAGCAGTTAAACCGAAATTGATTATGATACAATCAGAATTAAATCAATTTCTATTACCAATGTTTAGCGGAACGGAAAATAAAGAATTGATTTTTGAAAATCCAGTAATTGAAGATAGGAAGATCGAAGCAGAAATACATAGTATTTATGTAACAAGTGGTGTTATGTCGATTGAAGAAGTCAGGGACGAGTTGGGATTAAAAAAGGATGCACAAAGAGAGACTCCAAAAGATGAGCCTAAAAAAGAAGAACCAAAGAAAATAGTTAAGGGAGAGAAAAGAGATGTAATTGCAGACTTGATAGCCGACTTAGTTAAGGAGGATATGGTTTATAAAGAAGTTTTTACAAAAGATGAGCTGGATAGATACCATAAGGAGAAGGTTGTTTTTTCGGAAGCGGTTGAATTAGAATTTAAAGATAAGTTAATAAAGTATTTTGGAAAGCTAGAGAACAGATATGTCAAGAAATTAAACAATAAAAGTCTCAAAAGTATTAAGCAGCAAGAAGATATTTTGGATTTAACAAAATTAGAAATTGAGATTGAAGCAAAGGAGATGGAAAGACTAGCGGAGCCATATATGATGAAAGCTTTGCTAAGGCAGAGCAGTTTGACATTCGCCTTAATAGGTGTTGATGACAGATTTAATTCAACGGATAGTTTCGTAAAAGAATTTATTAAAACTAGCACATTAAAACTAGGCAAGAGTACATCAGAAACGACTAGATTAAATGTGGAAAGCATTTTGAAAAAATGGAATGAAGCAGATGGGACAACTAGAGACTTAAGAAAATCACTAAGGTTCTATTTTGGAAATGCACAAAAGACTAGATCAGAAACCATAGCTAGAACTGAAATATCAAGATCAGCCGGATTTGCAACTAATGAGGTTTATAAAAAAACGGGAGCAGTTGGAAAAACTTGGATAACAGCTAAAGACGAGAGAGTTTGCCAGTTCTGTTCTTTGATGGATGGCAAAACTATCCCTATCAATAGAAACTTTTGGAATAGTAGTGATGACATGGTCGGGGCAGAATTAGGTAAATTAAGTTTTGATTTTGGATCGATAGCGAATTATCCTTTGCATCCACAATGCCGGTGTGATTTGATCCCAGTTTATTCTACTCGTGAAATTCCTAGAAACCCGTTTAGTTATAAAAAGGATAGCAAGAAAAGAAACGTAAAAAGAGATGAGCAAAAGGAAAAAGAAATAACTTTGGATAACAAAATCGAGGAAACAAAAAGAATAAAAAACAAACTAAGCAAAGATATGCATACTCTTTTTAATGAGAAAAAAGAATATAGAGATGAAGCTAAAAACTTAAAAGAAGAACTAAATAAAATTAATAAAGTTTTAGATGAAGAAGGACTTAAAAAAATTAAGACTAAAGATTAAGGAAGCTAAAGAACGACAAGAAAAAGAAGTGAAACATAGTGAAGTTATTAAAGAGATTGAAAAGGTTGGCAAGGAAGTAAGGAAAAAGAGTGAGGTAGTCGAAGTTTCCAATTTCCCGAAACAAAGAGCTAGAAGATTACTTCAACATCATTCCTATCAAAGAGCCTAAAGGCATCAAAATCACATTCACACCAAGATTAATAGGCGATTACGCTTACGTAAGAACTCACGACGGACGATGGCTAAACCACGAAGAGCCTAAGATAGCAGTCTCTAAGTGGATAGCAGAACAGGTAAACTCCGACACTATAATAGGGAACGGAACACACAAGAGATTTAAGAATTTAAATATAAAACGAGACATAGATATATTAATAGAAGGCAACAATGAAACTAACAAAAACATCAAAGAGACCATCAAAGAAGCCAAGAAGAGGACGAAAGGCAAAATCGTCTGGTTTGGACGTTCTACGATACCCATTCAAGGGGTCGAATGTATCAATAACCCCTCTATTAAAGACATACCGAAACTCTATAACAGGAGCAAAACGCTTCTTAAAAAAAGCAAAGATGACCCCAGAATAAACAGAGATGGCAGACCAAAAGGTGCTGGTATTTCTATAACCACAGCAATCAAGAAAGAACTTGAGAAAGTGCCAGAAGGACAGAAGGCTACCTATTTAGACCTGCTAGTCAAGAAGATACTAAAGAAGGGGATAGTAGACGGAGACAACTCAACAGTAAAGAATATTTGGAACTATGTTGATGGCAAGCCAAGAGAAACGATAGGGCTAGACGGAGGGCTAGATGAAGATAACCAACCTAAGCCATTATTAGGCGGAGAATCAAATGGAATATCAAATAACAACAGCGACTTAGAAAAAAATTAACAAACTTATGCTTTTGTATTGTCCAAAATGTAACAATCTAGTTGATAAGGTTAGTGATAAATTTTCGGAGGGGGAAACTCTCCGGAGAATTTGTAATAAATGCAGTAGTGAAATATCATTTTATATCAAATATCAGGCAGTTAGCAGTTTAATAGTTACAAGGTATAAAGAAATTCAGAGAAGAAAAATTTGACAAAATGAAAAAATGAGAGTATACTGTAACTGTTTATTATAGGAAAACGGACTTCACATAATACATTTGTATTGTGTGAGATGGTAACGATTACTTTTTTCATTTTTGTTTAGTATTCGTTGCCAGCTTATACAATATAAAAAAGAGGATTACGAAAGCCTCTAGGATTACGAAAGCCTAATGACACAAAGTCATTGGGTATTTTTTAATTTTAAAAATAAAGTAATGCAAAAACTAAAGGGATATTTTAAACGAGAGAAAGGGGTAATCTCAGGGATCGCTTCAACAGAAACTCCCGATAGAGATGGGGAGAGTATAAAACAAGATGGTTGGGATTTAAAAAATTTCCTAAACAATCCAGTCATTATGGCTTCTCACAAATATTCTGAATTTCCTATAGGCAGGGCTACTGGATTGGCTATTGTTGATAGTAAGTTAAAATTTAGAATGGTGCTATCTAAAGCAACACAAACAGCTAGGGACGCTTCCGCATTAATTAAAGAAGGGATTTTAAATTCATTTAGTGTTGGTTTTATTCCAAGGACAAGAGATGAAAAAGATAGCAAGATAATAAGTAAAGCGGAATTGTTAGAGATTTCATTAGTGTCAGTACCGGCTAATCCGGAAGCAATCATAACTGCTAAAAAGTTCAAGAATAATGAGTTAGCAAAAGATTTAATAAAGACTTCCTCCGAACTTAGAAAGAAGAAAGACGGAAAAGCAGGGAGTGGTCGAAACAAAGTTGACGTGGATGTCAAGTTGTTGAAAAAGATAACGGGACATCTACAAGAACTTTGTAGTGATGTAAATAGAAAGGATGGTGTTAAAAAATGAAAAAAAAGGATTTAGAAAAAAAGACAAAGGAAGCAGCAAAATCTATTAAGAATGATTTAATCAAGGAACTTGGGTTAAAAGAATTTAAGAGTGAAATTCAAGACTCGATTAAAGACCTTAAGAAAGAATTTAAAGCAGAAAACAGAGAAAGTGTTTTGAAGGTTTTTATTTCTGATGATGTTCAAAAATCAGTTGATGAGTTGACTAAAGAGGAAAAAACTGATGCTTATGCAAGAGCTTTAGTAACTGGCGACAAGTCAGCAGTTAAAGCCTTGTCAGAAGGAACACCAGCGGATGGTGGATATTTAGTTCCACAAGACTTTTATAACAGACTAGTGACAGAAATGGGAGAACGAACAGAAATGAGAAGTAAGGTTACTGTTATTCCAATGAAAACTAATGTCTTGACAATTCCTAAGCACGATACCGGACCGGAAGTATATTGGGGTGTTGCAGAAAACGAAACGAAAACCACAACTACTATGGATTTCACACAACCAACGATCACTGCTTATAAATTAGTTTCAATAATTTATATGTCAGATGAGTTGCTAGCAGATGCCGCTTTTTCTTTGACTGATATTATAGTTAAGAAATTTGCTGAAAAAATGGCAGAAGCAGAAGAAGCAGCTATTATTGCTGGTTCTGGAGTAGCTCGACCTACTGGAATATTTGTGAACGCAGTTGTAGTTGCAGCCGCGATTGCTTGTGTTGGCAACTTAGATTTTGATGACATTATAGATTTGATTTATGCCCTACCGTTTAAGTATAGAAAAAATGCTGAATTTATTATCCACAACAACAACGTAAGAGAATTGCGTAAATTGAAGGATAGTGATGGAAGATATTTATGGCAAGAACCTGTAGCTGCTGGACAACCAGCGACTATTCAAGGTTACCCAGTATATTTAACTTATGAATGTGGCGAAGACGAGATTGCTTTTGGTGATTACAAAGAAGCTTATTGGCTAGGTGATAGACAACAGATGACTGTTAAAATCACTAATGATACTGAAACTACCTTTACTAAGGATCAAACAGCTATTCGAGTTGTTAAGAGAATTGGTGGGGATGTTATCGTTACCGATGCTGTCCGAATACTTAATACTATTCCGTAATTGTGAGTTTATATCCTCCCTCCTAGCTTTTAGGGGGAGTTATAAGAACATAATATACAAATATGAAAAAAGATAGAAGTGTTAAATTTATAAAAAATTATTTAGGAAATAAAGTTGGGGACATTGTTAAAGTTGCAAACAATGTAGCTTTTGGATTAATCGAAAGTGGGCTTGCTAAAGAGTACAAGGAAAGAAAAACATTTAGAAAGAGCAGAGTAAATAAAATGGTTGATAAAACCACTAAAAAATTAAGAAGAAAATAATGTTAGTAACACGAGATAATTTAAAAACCTTTTTAGGCATAACCGACTCTAGTAAAGATGCTTTATTAGACTTATTAAATGATCAAGTTTCTGCAATGGTAGAAAAAAAATGTGGAAGGACTTTTGATGAAACAGTTTATACGGACGAAGAATATGACGGGACGAGTGAAAAGAAATTAGTATTAAAACAGTTTCCGGTAACAGCTACTACAACTTTCAAACTTGAAAGAAATTGGGCAACTGACAATTCGGATGATTGGGAAGAAATTGATACTGATGATTATTGGGTAGATAACAACGAGGGAATAGTAACTAAGCTAACTGAATTTTTAGCAGGGAAGCAGAATTATAGAGCTACTTATTCAGCCGGTTATGGAACAATCCCGTATGATTTACAATATGTCGTGATGCAGTCGATAGGCTTATTCTTAAATAAACGAAGAGCCTCCGGATTAAAAAGCGAAACATTGGGAGATCACACAGTAGTTTTTGAGGGGATTATAGCCGAGAATGATAATTTATATAATATGATTTCTGATTATAGGAAAATACCATTATAAAAATACAATGATTTTATTAGATAGATATATAAAAATTTATAGACTGCAAGATATTGGAAACAACAAAAGAACGCTGACCACTTTGACAACTAGCATAGAGGCGACAGTTCAACAGTTAAGCAATACTAAAGGAGGACGGAGCTTTGGAAACAATGAAAAACTGTTTGTAATTTATATGGACGTAAGATTAGTCAACGAGGGTGACGAGCTTAGGGATTATGATGGAAATATTTATAAAGTTGAAGCTGGCGGGATTGAAAAAAGAAATGATGGGTTTATAGCTGATTATTTAGGCGTAATTGTTAGAAAAACAAACTAATGAAGATAAGCATAAAGCTTGATAATAAATTATTTGATAAGTTTGGTACTCTCAATAAAATATTCAAGATAAACCTTTCAAAGACAGTCAAGCAGTTAGGAGGGATAATGGTTGGGAAGGTTAAAGGACATATAACCAAAGGGACTGGGATGTGGAAAGCACCAATCGATACTGGGGCATTGAGGCAAGGGATAGGAATGAGAGCAAGCGGATTAAAGGCAGTCATTGAGTCAGCAGGCAGGACAGATTATGCAATCTATGTCCATGATGGAACTTTCAAGATGAGAAAAAGACCGTTCATGGATATAACCGCCAAAGAAGAAAAAAGATTTATAGAAAAATTTGTTGCAAGAGAAATAGATAAAGAAGTAAAAAGAATATTAAGATGAGTTTTATACAGCTAAAAAAGCAGATAAAAACAGTCGTTGACGGATTATCAGAAATCCAACAAGTGGAGGATTATCCAACGGAAGATTTTGATGGCTATCCGGCAGTTGTAATAAGGACAATGGGAGTAGAAAACGATTATGAAACTACTGATCAGAACTATGAGGAATATGTATTCAACTTATATTTAGTAGTTGAAAATTCGGAAGATATTGAAAGCAAACAAAAGACAAGAAGCTTGGTTGAGGAATTATGCGATACGTTGAGGGACGCATTCGATAGCGATGAATTTTTAGATGGAGTTTCGTTGCCTGCTGATAGGCAAATGTTAGGGATAAGACCAGCGGTTGCGGAAATAGACGAAGACGAGAATGGTAAATACGTAACTGCGACAATAGTTTTAAAATGTAGAGTTAATAAACAAGTTTAATAATTATAAAAATAACATGGCAAAATTTATAGGACGTAGAGTAGCAGTTGGAATAGCACCAGAAGCAGTTAGAGGAACTGGTGTAAGTGCAACTCATCTATTAGCGAAAACAAATTATGCACTCGAAGATAAAGCCGACAAGGCTAGGTCTGGCGAGGGAATGGGTAATATAGCAGGTGAAGGATCGCAGGCTATTGTTGCTATGCAAAAAGCAGAGGGAGAAATAGAAGCAGAATTAGGAGCAAAAAGTTTTCCAATAGTTTTGAGGTCGGTTTTGGGAAGTGCAATAAGCACAGCCGCAGAAGGGACTGGGTATAAGCACACAGTCGATCTAGCAGAAAATAATAT
>Ga0222679_1000460_pt1 | contig 14455 bp, 31 predicted proteins | sample AntAcemetagen939_FD_179843 | JGI IMG/M metagenome (GOLD analysis project Ga0222679, IMG submission 179843) | Saline water microbial communities from Ace Lake, Antarctica - #939 | ecosystem: Environmental > Aquatic > Non-marine Saline and Alkaline > Saline | place: Antarctica: Ace Lake...
ATTGCCAAACTCTTGTTATTAATGACTACAAGGATATTTGGGATATTAAATAAAAATCGAAACCAGCTCACTGTGAGCTGGTCTATGTGATGTGGTGATCACATACTGATGAGATTCCCAGTAATACCAAAATTCTTTGAAGGAGATGCATATGGCAAAGGGATATCCAACAAAAGCAGATCGTAGGAAAATGAATTTGGTGAGCAGGAACAAAAAAATCATCCGCGAGATGAAATCACTACTTGGGCTCACAAGATATTTCCAGACAATGCTGCCTGAAAAAGTAGCCAACATGAGGTAATACCATGAAACATAGCGCTAAATTCAAGAATTACAAAGTGACAGCCACCTATACCGGAAGTAAAAAAGCGCCATGGACCAGTCCCAATATTCCAGATAACTGGAACCATCACAGGATCACCGTTTATAATTTGGATAATAAAAAGAGAACTTCATTCGACTTTTGGGCTTCTCTTGCAAATACGAAAATTGTGGAAGAGCATGATATCATAAGTGCCTTTTATTGTTTCATTACGGACGCCACGGCTGGGGACATGGATTTCTATGAATTCTGTAATGAATTTGGATATGAGCCCCTTGATAATCCAGAAGCAAGACAAGCCTGGAAAGGCTGTAAGGCAGCAATGAAAAAAGCGAATAGAATTTTGACAGATGATATGTATGATTTGGCAGACAGACTTTCAGAAAATTATGGTTAGAGGAGAAAACATGAAAATTGAAATTCTGATGGACCCAGAAAAATACGGTTATGAAGTCTGCGATCATTGCAACGGATATGGATCGTCATTCCAAGATCCTAATGACGTTGATCGATGTTCAAAATGTGGTGGGAGTGGTTTGGTTAAAAAGGAGGAATCACCATGACGGTATTTACAGATAAAATTGATGTTAATGAAAAAATCAGTTTGTACGAGTATGGGATCATTCGTAATCCCAAAACCAATAAGTGCGTTGTATGTACTAACATACATGAATTGGATATCAGCTTTGGTGATCTGATGGACGATTCACCTAAACCGAAAGTGAAAATCTTTTGGTTGGGATTGGATGGAGTTAAAGAAGCTTTGGAGGAAGCTCCTATGGGATACTTTGAATTCATTGGGTCAACCAAGAGGAGGGAATTGAAAATGTTGGACAATGAATATCTCACAGGCACAATAAATTCTCTAGAAGCATACGGGGATTTTTTCGGCTTTTATGGATAAGGGAGATAAATTATGCGTAATCTGGTTATCGAAACAATCTGTCAACAATTTCTGCATGGACTGGATGAACTTCATGTGTGGCCTGATTCGGCAGAGACTGAAACATTCATGGAATTTGTTCGGGAGATGGATGGTAAACATTATGGGAAAAGAAAAGTTAGATTCAAATTTCTATCCGAGGATGGTGGACTCATCAAGTTTGAAAAACTTCTGAAAAAACTCTCAAATGAAAATTTACTCCAATGCCTTGATGGGCAAGCATGTCAACAATACAGATAGGAGAACTATGGCATTAGACAAAGATCAAAAAGATTTCATTACCAACAAAGTGATTGAATTGGATTCTCTGGAGAAAGTTAAAACCTTTTACCAAAAAAATGATGCTGTATCGGTATTTGCCAACAAACTGGCAAATAAACTATTTATAAAGAGATAGTCTTTCTACAAGGTCCAGAAATTCTCAGCAAATGATTTCTGGACCCATGTAAGAAGATTGATCCAAATATGTGTGAAAACAGGCTCACAGAATAGCTCACACTAGCCGTTCTCCGTTCAACTGATAGATAGGTATGCTTTTAGGACTGACAGCTACACACTGAGCTATTAGATGCCTTTAAAGCGATTTTAGCTTTTAATAGTGCGCAAACTAAAATAAATTGCGAAATTATTCTATTTTATGTTATAATAGAGTATAAAAAACAGGGAAAGAAAGGGGGTTCCATGAAACTAACTGATGAACTTATCCACATGTTAATTATTACCGTTTGTGTAGTTATTGTTTTATCAATAGTGCAAATGTAAAAAGGAGGAAGAAGATGGAAATTAAAACTATCCATGATTCATTGGTTAATGGGAATAGAAAGCAGATGGTTAATCAGATCAATGAATACGGAATTTATGACTTCTGGGAGGATTACAGAGACTATTTGCAGGATTGCTTTGTTGAGCGTGGAGATCGCCTACGATGGTTTCAGGATGCAACCATAAGTTATTTCAGAATTAAAGAGAATAAAAGATGAAACAATTAGCGGAGAAATATATTGGGGACAGCCTGAGTCATGGAACATTGCGGAATGAAGATTTGATTCCATACTTCATGGATTTTTTGCAAAATGTAAAAGGAATCTGTGAAATTGAGAAAAAAGTGGATCTTCTCCAGGAGGAAGTTGATAAACTGGAATTGGAATTGGAATCTGGATACAGTGATTACTACAAAGACCAGGAAACCGCAAGCTGTATTTTAAATGAAGATATTTGGGATCTGCTCAATGACATCGCTCCAGAATTCACGTACTTCGGATCAACCGAAGGAGATGGATCTGATTTCGGTTTCTGGACTGATGAAGAAGGCTTGTGGGAACATGTCATTGAAAGGACAGAAACAGCTATGGAAACATCAGACGGCTTTGATGAATTCAAAGATAGGCTGGAAGAAATCATTGAAACTTTGGGTGACCACGACAGGTGATACCATGAAATATAGCGAATTAAAACAGACAGAAAAGGATGAGTTGGTTGAATTATCCAGTAAAGGAAAATGTTTTTTAAATGGAGAACCAGCAAAAATATATGGAAGGCAATTAGATTTCCCTATTGTGGCTCAATTTGATGGGCCACTAGAAGCGGAATTCTCATGGACTACTGCTCAAAGGATTATGAATAGAGATGGCAAATTCGTACTATAAAACTCGAAAACTTAAAAGGAGAATGACCATGAGCGCTACAAAAGCAGAAATTATGGAAGGCGTCGAATGTACAACATCCAAGATCATTGATAATAATACCATTGAATATACTCGTCCAGATGGAGTCAAAGTGATTAGACTCCACAGGACTGATATTATGACCTTTCCTAAAAGAGGTGGTGTTATCTTGAACAGTGGTGGATGGAAAACAGTGACCACAAAAGAACGTATGAATTCCTACAATGGAGAATGTACTATAATACAGGATAAAGGTATGTGGTATGTCTCCACCTCGTCAAACTCCTACCAAGGAAAAGATTCTAGGATTCCCTACTTTGATGGTATTAAAATCAAAAATAGGACTGTTATCAATCCAAAGAAATCTGCCCACCGAAAGGAGCAAGTCCTGCTCCGCCAAATCAAAGCATACTGTACGGCTGTAAAGAAGTTGGATGTGTTACCAATGCCCAATGGGGGCGACTGTTGGTATTGCTCAATGCAGACTGAAGACGGGAAATCCTGGGGAGATGCTGCCCAATCTCATGATCATCTCTTGGAACACCTGAAAGAAAAGTACATCATGGGTTCATTGATTTTCAATGCGCTGAAACATGTTGGCTATACCGATCCAAGTATTATACTCCATATGGATATTAGGGATTCCATCGTTAGTGCAGTGAGAAAATATTTTAAAGCCAAACTGGGTTTGGCTTCGTAGTACAGAGTGATGTTCGCTTCCATATGGAAGCGCTGATTGAAATAAGTCCAAACTAGGCTTGGTTCGCTAGGTTTGGACCTTGCTCATGCCCAGCAGAAGTTGCTGGGCATGCTGGAAGGATATAGACAGCAACCTAAAATTCTCAAGGAAAAGGAGACAAAACTATGGAAGAACAAAAGAAGTACAATCATGCGTTTACATTGGCGTTTACAGTAGATTCAGATAATCCAGAACATTGTACTTTTGAAGAGTATCTCGAAGGGCTTTTGAAAAGGGTTGGCAACCTGGATGATTTGAAAGAAGCGCACATGGAAGACTATCCATATGACACTCAGGATAATTATTGAAAGGAGAAAATTGTGAAAAATAAAACACCAGAGGAATTTATTGCAGATTTACATAAAAAAGAGGACGAAGGCGCTGGTAAAAACGGGATTGTGGAATTCAGAAAAGTTGTAAGGAAATGCAGCCTCGCCTATTATCAATATGGCGCAAGGTTTAACCAGAAAAATGATAACAGTCCAGGTGAGAAATGGTTGCATCGGAAGGGCATTAAAAAATCGGATTTGATGGTAAAAGAGAAAGCCCGATGGGACGCTGGATTTGAAACGATCAAGACACCATATAAATATGAAAGGGGTCACTACAGCGAACTCACAAGAAATAGTACCAATAATATTCCTGTTAAACTCTACCACAAATGGACACACGCCTTTGATGATGCCCTTAAATGTATTAGTGACATTGAAAATCAAGGATTCGACGAACACGGTGGATGGGAATCCGGAGGCGAATTTGACAAACATGGGCGTGGGACTGCAATCAGCACTGATATTTATGGGATTGATATTGGGCGAAATTTGTATGTAATCCAAGTGAGGGAATACAGTAAGCGATACAAAAACGGGTATTCCAACATCAAGAAGAACTATTTCTTGATAGGCTATAATGAAAACGGGAATCCGTTTGCACACCCAATTCCGTCAACGGTTGTTCATGGCGCGATCAAAAAAGATAGATCTATCAAATCACCAGTGAAAGCTGCCCAAGCCTGGATCTGGGGTATTAAACAGGAAAAATTGAATACTGTTTTGCGAAATGGTGATGTGGCGATGGTGCCTGTAAAAGTGGTTCCAAGGAAGGATGTGATTATATCGAAAGGGATGGAGCGAATCGTTGATTCGCATTTTATCTACTCCAAAGAAATCAGAAAAAACGGGAGCATATATGCATTAAATCCAACAATCCGTCATATGAAACGCCAACACCCAACGATCATGGGTAAAGGTTGGTTCAAGGTGATCGTTGGGAATAGAGCCAACTATCATGAGTTCGCGGCACCAACATCTGACTAAAGACAACAGCTTTAAATTCTCAAGGAAAAGGAGCAAATTATGGAAGATTATAATATCGGAGATTTGGTTAAGATTAATAGGAAGCAAAACAAACACGCTGTTCCGTTAAGATCCCTGATAGGAGTTATCCTTGCAAAAAGTAGTGATTGGGCAGAACCACGCTATGCGATATATATACATCGGCGCGGCTATTCAGCGTGGCATCCACATAGCACCATTAAAAAGGTGTGTTCGGACAGTAATCATTTGATGGATCGCTGGAAAATGAAAGAGAAAAAGCTATCTGATAAACATATTGATATTAACTGGATCTTTGCTAATTCTGAAAAATTTGTACACCCAGAATCAGTATCACATTTACAAACATGGCTTGGGATACCAGAAGGATCATTCACTGATTACAACACAAGTATTACAATTTTTGATGCTTTTGAAAATGACGATTTGGTAGAAAAATTGATTGCGCCATTTATTGCAAAAAATGATAAACAAGGATGGACAACATTAGCCAAAGCCATTGGTGATATTGAATGGGGTGTTGAAAGTGGTATAAAAGCGTGGCGGGATAAAGTACTACTATGGGTTGCTAGTAATAAATGAGACAGCGCTCAAAAATTCTCAAGGAAAAGGAGACAAAATGAAATTGGTAGGTGTTCATTACAGTATTTTGGGGCAAGAATTCAATGATCGAGTGATTGAACTTTGGAAAAAGTATATTAAAGCAACTCTAAAAAAATCGGACCAAAACAAAATATTAGATATATGGCAAGATGGCTACATTTCCTTGAATGTACCTAGTGAAAAGTTTAATGAAATCCTGAAAAATTTTAACCCATGGAAGAAAAAAGAAAATGGAATACCAGAAAAAACAGAAATTATTCTAACTTCAAAATAAAGAAGAAAACTGTGGCGCATTTTATGGAATGTTGGCATCCATGTTCACTGTGAAACCGATGCAGATGGAAATGATATGATCTACGTTTACAAAACAGGAGGATCTAATGGCGCTACACCTGATATACTAATTACAACAATCAATGAACCTATATCAACCGCTGATTAAAGACAGCGCTCAAAAATTCTCAAGGAAAAGGAGAAAAGAAAGTGGCGATAAGAAATAAAAAAGGTATGTGGATGGACGGTAAAGGCGACTTTGTTCCCGTGAGGTATGTTACAAAGCTGGATAAGGAAAAAGATAAAATCGTTGTGAAACTCTCAGAGAAGGCGCTGAAACTCCATGCGCAAATGGAGAATTTCAAGAAAGAGGTTATGTCGGAGATTGAAAACTATATCCAGACTGCTGAGAAATTCTATGAAGTTGATGAGAAAACTCTTGTCGGGAATAAGAGCCTTACTGATTTTGCTAATACCCTGCGTGTTGAACTAAGTGTAAATAAGACACTGGCCTTTGACGAAAAGCTCGGGATTGCACGAGGGTTGATTGATGAATGTATTGAAGCGTGGTCTGAAGGCGCAAATACTAAACTCTTGGCACTGGTTGAACAAGCATTCAAAACAGATAAACGTGGACGCATAGACAGAGATAGAATCCTTGGGCTTAGAAAACTGGATATCTCAGATGATAAATGGCAAAAAGCCATGAAGATTATTGGTGATAGTCTGACTGTAGTTGACAAGAAGAGTTATATCAGATTCCAAAGGAAAACTGATGGGCGCTGGAATACTGTTCATTTGGACATCGCCAAATTATGATAGTTTGGATGGGTCGTAAACGGACTTATTGGTTCTTTTATGACCCTAGCGTAAATTCTCAAGGAAATTACAGCCTATATGAAAAATAAATTGACTTTCTTTTTAAAATTATGTTATACTATTTTATAGAATTCAAACTAATGAAAGGGGATTAAAATGATTGTGGCTTACATCGACAGTGAACGGGTGGTATTTGATCCTAATTTGGATAATTTCTATGCTGAAATCCCTATGATTGAGACAGATGGGGGGAGAGAGTTTTATATTGCTGAGAGTAGTGAAGACGCCGGTGAAGCAGCTAAGGATTATTGGGAAGACATGGCAAATAATGATCCTGATGAATTCACATGCCTTGTTGGAGCTGAGACCCTAATACAATGGGGGTTAGGCAACTATGCAGGACCAGGATATACACAAGTCAAGTCGCTGGAGGAATGGCTTGAATTACATAAAGATGCACCGGAAGAGCATTTTGCCTCTTACGATAGTATTGAATGTGAATTCAAATGCAAACATCCAGAGTATAGCAAATATACAGTAGCTTACAGACATAATTAAAGGGGGAATATAATGGCAAAGAAAGCGCCATACGGAATGACGTTGGACACAGAAGTGGGTGAAAAAATAAGAGAATTCGCCCAGACAGAAGATAGGAGTTTGTCTTTCCTGGTAAACAAAATCCTGATAGAAGAAATTGCTCGAAGGGATACAAACACCGACAAGGTTGAAGAGACACCAAGACAGAAACGTAGAATAATTAGATCAAAAAAGGAGGAATCAAAATGAAAGTCATTAAGGATGGGTTTAGAAAAGATATAAAATCATTTTTTAATCAGTACGTGCTAACAATTCCATCATCTAAGAGACAGCCATCACCGTTTCTCGTTGTTGATACGGAATCTGTAGTGAAATGCAATACAGTTGATGAGCTTTTGGAGTATTCTGATGGAATTGAAGTTCTTCAGGCGTGGCCTGGAAAGAAGCGAAGCGACGTTTTCTATTTCACCGTTAAAGACCTGCGAGATCATATTGAGGAGGGAAAATAAATGAGTAAACCCGTTACACACTATGATAATGGCGACTGCTTTTTCGGTCCGATAAGTGGTCGCCATACAGTAGCTATTTGTGGTCAGAGTCTTCAAGATAATTATAAACCTAATCAGAAAAGAACAACAACCATTATCGAAGATGTTACATGTAAAAATTGCCTTAAAAGGCTCTCAGTAAGAAAGGAGAATAAATGAGCAAAGCTGACTATGTGGCCGCCGATGGCGTCGGAGATAGAGAACATATGTTTGGAGACCTGCGTGATAATTCTGCGGAGGAAATCATGATCGTGGACAGTATGTTCAAAGCGCTAACTGCTGAGTCCAAGTTTGTATTATATGCACTTTTTAACACACCTGGGGAGCTTAGTGAAATGCTATTGGGTGGTCGTCCTGGGGTTAAAAACGTCCGTAAATATTTAAAATGTATGGGGTGGAAACAACGCCACATCAATAATACATTAACCGAATTAAAGAGATTTACAAAAGAGTTGTTTGCATAGCGAGGTAATTTCATGAAAATAGAGATTTTAGATTCCATAGAATGCGAGATATCTAAAAGAGATGGGGCTGTCCTTGCCCCAGCACTCTCATTCGAAAGTAGTTATTGGGTCCAGGGGCCACTGAAGAAATCTCGTAAAGTTTATAAGAAAAATGTATTTTCTTTTAAAGGAAAACAGGTCTGGCGGTTCTACACAGGATTACTCCCAAGAGTGTTGGAATACTGTGAGGAAAATGGTATTCCAGTCGAAGTGATTGGGGAAGAACTGAAAATAAAACCTCAGAAAAAACCACATCTTGCTGGTATTACATTTCGTGATGACCAACTAAAATTAATAGATGCTGCCTGTAAAGCCGGTAGAGGTGTGATCCAAGCTCCAACTGGAGTTGGGAAAACAATCATACAACTTGGGATCATCTCGTGTTATCCAAAGCACAGGATTTTAGTGCTTGTACATAATAAGGATATTGTACTTCAAACTTTTAAAAAATTGAAATCTTTTGGTTTCAAAGATATAGAAATGTATGGAGCAGGAAATCGCGCGAAGGAGCCAACTGCCAGAATTGCTGTTGCAACAATGCAGACATTTGTTAAAATTAAACCTGAAGATTATATGGACTATTACGACATAATCCTTTTGGATGAGTCGCATCATGCGCAAAAGATGGATTCGACCTATGTTAAAATTCTCAGCCATTTACTAGCTCCAGTTAAAATTGGCTTTACAGCAACGAAAAGAACTAACGGGGAGGCTGTCCTTATTAATGAGGGATTATTTGGAAAGACAATAGATCGTGTCACAATCAAAGAAGCCTCCGATCTGGGTATTCTCGCGACACCAAAGTTAAAGCTTATTAAAGCGAAATGTAGTGATGAAATCCTTGATATAAGAAACTTCCAAGACTCCTACGAAAAAATTAGAGTTGAAGGGAAGTTAGTGAATGGTGCGAGGATAAAAGTTGGTGTTTATACATACGGGATTGTCGAAAATGAAAAACGAAATAGACAAATCGCTAAAATTGTCAAGGATTTCTACGAACATGACAGAACCACCCTAATATTTGTAACACATATAAATCATGGAAATTTAATAGCCAAAGAAATAAAAAAAGAACTCAGTGTAAATGTACCATTTGTACAGGGTAGCATGGATGCGAAAGACAGAGAAAAAACGAAAAGTGACTTAATCAATAAAAAATTAAAAGTATGTATTGCGTCTAGTACGTGGATCGAGGGCGTGGACGTGCCAAATTTGGACTGTGTTATAATGGCTGGTGGTGGTAAATCTGATATACAGACATTACAAAAAATCGGACGTGGTTTGCGAAAGACAAAAGACAAAGATTTCGTAACCATTGTCGATTTCTTGGATCTGAAACACTTTCATTTAATACGCCAAACAGGTGAAAGGCTTAGTACGTACAGTGATAACAACTGGCTTTAATTGGAAAACTTCTTGTAATCTCCAAATGAAGGTGAAAATCGACTTTATTGTTCACAGGAGTGTAAAGATGCTTGTCCAGTTTATAATCAAAAGGAATGGCCCAAAAAGTTTAAAAAAGCATCTTCCAGAGAAGTTGATCCATTAATCCGACAGCTATGCCTCAAGAGGGATGATTACACCTGCCAGAAATGCGGCGCAACGATAGAAAATATTGAATTACATTCGCACCATATTGAAGGTGCTACGCAGATGCCATTACTAGCCAATGATGTTGAAAACACAATTACGCTCTGCATAAAATGCCATAAATGGGTACATAAACAATCTGGATGTACCTATTATGATTTACGATGTAAAAAATAAAAAGAATTATAAAAGAATTATAAAGGAGCAAAATATGGATGAACATGTACTAAAGGTAACATTTCTGGATGAGGACGAGTTCAAATTAGAATCCCAAATATTCACAGTGAAAGCGAATGGTGTGGAAGAAGCATACACCATACTAGATGAAGAAATTCTCAACAGCAATATTTTGTATCCATCTGATAATTATGAAACAGAACTTATTGATGTTCACTAAAGAGGAGAATGTATGGAACTGTATAAGAAAAGAACTACTCAAAATATGGTTGTCAATAATTATCAGATTAGGTATTCCAGCTGTGACTATATCAGCCCTTTTTATTTTGGTAGCATTTCAATTCCAGACAATAGCATATTAAAAGGAGATTAAATGAAATTAAAATGGTGGGATGTAGATACAGGCTATCATGTGGTAATACTACTCACATGTGGTATACTATTGTTTTGCGTAATATGTATAGTACCATATTACGCACCTACGCAAAATGTATCTGGGGTAATTCAACAAACCCAGGACCAAACAATACCAATAGCGAAAATGATTACACAGCAACAACCACGAATAGATCCATTGCTCTCAAAACCAATAGCAGACGCTGTTCTAAAATATTCAAAGAAATACAATTTTCCACCTAAATTGATTGTTGCTCTGATCAACCGCGAATCCAAATTTCGTCCAATGGTTGTGTCGTCAGCGAACTGCGTTGGGCTCATGCAAATAAATCCTCCGGCACATTCAGAGAAATTGAAGAAATTAGGTATTAAAGGAAAAGAGATATTTCATATAGACAATAATATTCATCTTGGCTGTATGATCCTTAGAGAATATTATAACAGTACGAAGTCGATTGAGAAGGCCCTTACTAAGTATGTGGGCGGAAAACATGACTCCTATGTTTGCGATATCCTATCAAATTACACTAACCTGTCAATAAAAAAATAAAAGATTTCTTAAATTTTCCTTTAAAAATATGCTATAATGTAGTTAGAAATTGAAATTCAGAAACGAAAGGAGAAAGATGCTTACGGGATTCAGTATAGCAGAAAAGTATGCGGTAAAAAACGAGTTTAGGCGCATATGTCAAGCAGTATTAATGGCACAGGATATTCAAGAAAACTCGTGGGACGAGCAAGGAAATCGTTATAGAAAAACAATAAGTGAAGCAGCTATGGCGTCAGCCAAACATTTCGATTTAGATGCCTTCTGGGCTGACATTATCGGACTTTGGAATGATTATGATTGGAATGAAATCCAAGAGCAGGCACAACTGTGGTTAAAGCGAGATGGGGAATGAATGATGAATGATGTATATTACTTGGTAGGAGCATTGAAGAAAAAGCTACCAATATCGGCTCTTGGTAAGGATGCAACTATTGACTTAATATTCTCTAATGGAATGGTTGGGAATTGTCCCGTGTTTGACAATAGAAAAGATGCTGAATCGTATGCTGGAGATATATTCCCAGTATTTGCTATAACCTTAAAAGATCAAAAGGAGAAAAACAATGAATAGTAATGGATACACAGTTAATGAACTGCTTATATTGATCGCAATGCTAATAACAACTGTAATGACTGGATGGATTGCTGTACATTTTCTTATTAAATTCTGGTAGAGAAGGAGAACAAAATGGAAGAACAAGTGATTAATTTGGTGGGATTGGAAGTCAAATCTGTGTGCGGTGACACTGATGGTAAACTGCAGTATATGCTATTCTCTGATACGGAAACATTCATTGAATTTGCGGAGCAGGATGAATGCGCATACCATGATGCGTCACCAGATGCGTTTGAATTTTGTTTAATCAGAGACAAACACGAGTGGGGAGCAATATCTAGGAATACACAGATGTTTCCAGAAATCGAAGTAAACGGATGGATAACTGATTGAGAAAAGGAGTAAAAATGAGCACAAACAGACCAAAATGTCCTGTTCATAAAGACAATGAGAAAAGGTCCAAAGCAAAACAGAAAAGAGGCTTTGGGACGCTAGCTGTAAAAGCGTCAGGATTATCTGAGATTGATTGGTGTAGAAAACACGATCCTCTTTACAAGATTGGTGGGATCGAACGGAAATCAAAAATACAGAAATAAATATTTGTATCTCCAAAATAATATGGTATAGGTATCATAGTAGAAGTACCAACGAATAATTCAAGATATCAAACCCGAGAGTTCCTATATGGCGACGTATGGGATAGCGATTTCGTTGATGCTACTACTGCTCTCGGGTTTTATTTTGGAGAAATATAAAATGTCTAAATTAAGAGAAACAAAAATTGTAGGTGGGATATTACATCAAAAATGCACACAATGTAAAAAATGGTTAGAAGCAACAGAAGAGCATTTCTACTTTAAAAATAGAGGACAAAATATTATAAAAGCTTCTTGTAAGAAATGTGACAGAAAAAATAATAAACAATATTATATAGCAAATAAACCAAAAATATCAAATGACCATAATATGCATAGGGCACAAAATAAAGAAAAAATAAAACAGCAATCAAAAATATACAGGGAAGGTCATAAGGAGAAAGCACGCACATACCAAAAAGAATATAGAATACAAAATAAAGGAAAAATAAAACAGTATTATTTGGAATATAATAAAAAGAATAAAGAAAGAATAGAAATACAAGCAAAAAAATATCGCTTGAAAAACAGAAAAACACGGGCACGTTATAATATAAAATATTATAAAGCCAACAAAGAATTATTATTAAAGAAATCGACAGTATATGCGTATGAAAACAAAGGAAAAATAAGAAAACGAAAAAAGAAGTATCACAAAAGAAATAAAGAAAAGATAAAAGAACGAACTAAGAATTGGTACGAAAATAATAGTGTTACAGTGAAAGAAAAACATAAAGAATATAGAAGATCAAAAGCTTATTTTAAAACATTTTCAAGGCAATTGACAATAGCTGAAAGTCCAAAAGATGATGGTAATGGGTATATGTTAGTAAAATGTACTTATTGTGGTAAATATTTTTATCCAACTAATATGGCAGTACAAGGTAGAGTAAAAAGCCTCCTAGCAAAAACAAACGGTGAACAACGATTATATTGCTCTGATGGATGTAAAGACGCTTGTCCCATTTTTAATCAACAAAAGTGGCCCAAAGGTTTTAAACCAGCAACATCGAGAGAAGTAGATCCACTAATTCGTCAAATGTGTTTGGAAAGAGATGACTATACTTGTCAGAAATGTGGAAAATATATTGATGAAATTGAAATACATTCACACCACATTGAAGGGGCAACGCAGATGCCAATGCTGGCTAATGATGTTGATAATACTATCACACTTTGTAAACCATGTCATAAATGGGTTCATAAACAACCAGGATGTACTTACTATGATCTCAGATGTAAAAAGTAAACGCACCTTTACAAACCCTAAAAATTCTCAACGGAAAGGAGTTCGTCAATGCTAATCGCGGAATCAGTGGATATTGAGGAATATCTCCAGAATAGGGATATTCCTTATTCCCCACCAGGATCTAAGAATGTGGGTAGAAATTCAGTTGGGATCAGTTGTCCATTCTGTGGTGATCATGAATACTCTGGAGATAATCATCTTGGTATTAAGATAGACACAAAACAATGGAACTGCTGGATATGTGGCGCAGGCAGGAATAAACACATCCTATCATTAATAGTAAAGCTCGAAAACTGCTCCTATAAACAAGCTGAGGCAGTGTTAAAACCATTTGCACACTCTGATATGTCTTTGCTTTTAGGTCGCAGTGAGACGCCTATTAACGTCCCTTATGAGCAATTTAAATTACCGCCCGAATGTCAAAACGAACTATTGGAACCGCACAGAAAATATTTAGAATCAAGGTATCTTGATCCAGGATACATCTTCAATAAATACAAGTTGTTGAGTGTGGGCCCTATTAGTAAAAGATGGAAACTATCGCTGATAGCTCCTGTATATTTTAATCATAGGATTGTATCATTTTTATCAGCAGATATTACCAGAAAACGTATGAACAAATATATGAAATGTCCCTTGGATGAATCAGTAATACCCATAAACAGTACGGTTTATAATCTGGATAATGCATCCAACGCGGTGGTAGTTGTGGAAGGAATAACTGACGTATGGAACATAGGAGATGGCGCTGTTGCACTATATACAAAACGGGCGTCATCACAACAACTTAAAATTCTCAGCACCTTTGACCGCGTGTTTGTTATGCTGGATTCAGATGCTTTACACAGTACATCATTAAACACATTATCACCAGCCTATCAGCTGGCGCAAGACCTATCAGCATTCACAGATACTGAGATAATAGAACTAACTGATGGTGATCCAGCTGACTTGCTGGAAGATGATGTCCGTTCACTAAGAAGAGAACTTTTTGGTAGATGAAAGGAGCTACATGCC
>Ga0222679_1000464_pt1 | contig 14333 bp, 9 predicted proteins | sample AntAcemetagen939_FD_179843 | JGI IMG/M metagenome (GOLD analysis project Ga0222679, IMG submission 179843) | Saline water microbial communities from Ace Lake, Antarctica - #939 | ecosystem: Environmental > Aquatic > Non-marine Saline and Alkaline > Saline | place: Antarctica: Ace Lake | collected...
TATTACCAATAGTAATATCAGCCCACTTAGGGTCTCTTTGACACATTTTAACCATATATAAATGTTATGGATTAGATATGCACACTATAATCTTACCAGTTATTGACTTTTTAGTCAAAGCATGTATACTGATATTCTAATAAATAATTATGAATGATTTTGGAAGGGTAGAAAGTTATTCAGGCGATTTCTCAACTATAGCAATAATATTTATTGTTATGTTTTTCGCTGTGTTAATATTAAATCACTTAGAGGGTAGGTAATTATTTTATCTGAGTCGTGATATATTCTATCAATGACTTTTTTTGTGATTCCTTTGGGAGAGTATTAACCATGTCAAGCAATCGCTGCTTATCTTTATCTTTAATAGCAGATTTTATATCAATCTTATAAAGTTCTACAACGTCTTTCCCCGTAAGATTGTAAAGCTTTCTTTGCTCTGGGGGTAATGGCATAAGATTCATAGAATATTTTATCAATCTATCCGCTGTCTCTTTATCTGGAGCCCTGCTAACAATCTCTTTTAAGGCTTCTGAATCTTTGGCCTTAATTGCTACATCTAACTCCTCTCTTAATCTAGTGTACGGGGACTTAATATCTGACCCTACCGCCCATTCTTCAATACCAGCTCTCCCATTGATGACATCAAGGAAAGAAGTTTCCTTTGATTCTCCACTTCTAAATATTGCTGGTACTCCTAAGAACTCAGAAGCAGATTGTGTCGCCTTCACTCCCAGGGAAGCGTCCCCTGTACGTAACTTATCATCCTGTCTTGCATAGTCACTAAGATTTTGCAAAGTAAATGGCAATGGGGCTGTCTCCCACATTTTACCCATGATTGTATCTGGTGCATATTCCCCTATCCAAGATTCATATATATTGGGGAGGATACCAGCTTTATTAAATATAAAACTCTTTGGTTTATTAGCAGCTTTTAGCGGCTCTATCCATGTGCCTAGTATATTTAATGAAACGGGGTTACCTTTATCATCTGTCATTTGGGGGATTTGTAATTCAAACTCGTTCCCTCTCTCATTCTCTAATGTTGAATGGCCATTAAAGGCATAGTTTAATGTTTCAAGGACGGTGGCCCCTGCTACCATTTGTCTTAAAATAGCCTTCCTATATGCTCCCCCCTCCTTAGTGAAAGCTTTGCCGTAACGAGAAGCAACAGCTGCCAATCTATCTGGACCAAAGAACAAATACCTAAGTCTCCTTTGGATATCCTTGCTCATAAATCTACCAACGGCAGTATCTTTTGCCATCATCCTTTCCCAGTTTAGCCCCTGGAACGAATCATTTATAAACTCAGCAGCCATTGTTTTCACCTCTGCCACTGATTTATTAGGAAATTTCTTTTGGAATTGTGGCCACAGTTCATTGTATGTATTTAATTTAGCAGAAGGTAACAGTGATTTGTATTGCACATCTTCTAGCGCCTGTACTCCCTTCCCTATTTTCTTTTTAACAGCCCCTACTCCTGGGACCTCATCTAGGAAATCAGAAACCTTCCCAGCCTTTTTAGCTAACCAGCTTTTATCAATCTCATCAACAGCGTTAGAAGTATTTTTAAAGAAATCAATATCAACATCACTAGGCCTCCCAAGCATTAAACCATGTTCAACTGCGTCTGGGGCTGTCTTCATAATTTCTTTTTCCCCCATCTTCCATGTGCTGTTCACAATCCCTGATGCTCCTTGTGTAGAGAATCTCTGTCTAGCAACTTCTGGAACCATGAATAAATCAAATGTAGCTTGGAATAATTTAATCCCCCTTATGAAGTCTTCTAAACTGCTTGGTTTAGTTTCGGCAAATATCTTTTCTAAAGCTTTAGCACTTGTTTCATCAAACACTAATCCAGTTAATTGTTGGGCTATTTTTACATCCTTTGTGGGCCTATACCCTGTGTCCTTAGCGATAGAAAACTTGTCCCCTATATCATCTATCTTCTTCTGTAGCTTCTTTGTTCTGCTCTCATAGATGTCTTCAATAAAGCTATTAACTTTCTTATCAATCCCCTTTTTATCTAGTTTAAGGTCATAAAATAAATGCTTCTTGGCCATAGATTTATCTATTGCGAGTTGTTCCATCTGAGCCTTTTTAATATCTGATGGCAAATCAAAATCGCTTTTAACCTCATACTTTAAATCATCAATAACTGTATCAGTATTGCCCTTAAGCGCTTTATATTCATCAGCAAGTATTAATTTTTTATTCTTTGCCCATTCAAGTACATCCTCTCTAACCTTTTTATATTCACTGAATGTCTCCTCTCTAAATGCTTTTAATTCAACTGGGTCATATATCTCCTTAACTCCTGGGGTTTCCTTTTTAGCAGAAGCCCTTATAGAAGCCACTAAATCATAGTGAGAGGTTTGATTTGATACCTGCTTAACAGTCTTGTTCATTACTTCAAAGAAATTCCTATTAGTCTTTAATCCAAATTGTTCTAACCAGGCATCTCTAACATCGGCATTCTCAAATTTACGGGCAGTATTATAGCGATTCTTTAGTGACATGCCTGAAACTCCTTCCCCCTTCTTAATCCCCATAAGTCTTTCTGTCAAACTAGACGGGCTTTTTTTCATCATCGCATTTAATTGGGTAGCTGTCGGCACACTCCCATCTGCTTGAACAAGGAACGTACGCAAGTAAGAATCATCGTCTAGTGTGGAGGTTAATAAACCTCTATCAACTTGAGATTCAGTCATTACTTTCTTTAATGCAGATATTTCTTCTAATAAATCATCACCAGCCTTAGCCCTTAACTCAGGAGCTAATGGATATTTTTTGGGGTTATCATAGAAGTTGGCTAAAGCTACAGCGTCATCTTCATTAAGCAGCCCCCTCTTCTCTGCCTTGTCACCAATAAACTCCCAAGGTTTCTTAATAACAAATTGCTGCTTTTGTTGTTTCCCAACAGCATCCCCTATAAATGTTTTAATAGAAGAAACTGTCTCCTTTATTGGTTCAACTGATTTACTTGTTCTCATTTTTTCAGCCCACTGTACTACTTTATCTTTGGCTTTCCCTGCCTTATCTCTTACCCCTTTGATGGGTTTAGCTTCCCAAATACTTGATAAGAACTCTTTAACTCTGCCTGGCTTAATATTAGAAACCAACTTCTTTAAACTATTTATTCCACCAGTGGCTTCTACTACTCCAACCATTTGCATAACGTCATTAGACTCTTCTTCCCTCTGCGATTTAGAAAGGGGTGTACCAATCGCTAACTGTCTACTTCTTTGCTCTGACCTTTTTATTAAGTCTGAAAATTGAGAACTAAACAATGGGTTAAGGAACGGGACTACATCATTCTCTTCTGGCATACTAAGTGTCGCTGGTTTTACTTCAGTCGTTTTAACTATTGGCAAAATACCAGGACGGGGCAGTGGTGCTGAAGTAGGCTTATTCACTGGTAAAGATGCTACATCTGATATGTATGCGTCTGGTTTAGCAGAAGCATTCTCCATTATTTTGCTCGCATTATTAACCCCTTGATTATAAATAAAAGAATTAATTTGGTCATAGGGAGTATCTACCCCAGCAGGTTTGACTTCATTCTTCTGTTCCTGCTCTTTCCGTGCGTTCATTCTTTTTGCTATATCAGAAATTATTTTATTAATAGCAGTGATTGCATTCATATATATTTATTAAATATTTTACAACGGGCCCTCTGTCTCTTCGGCATCACCACCAAGTAAATCAAGAGATGCGTCAAATTCAGACATCAAATCCCCTTCTTCTTTATACTTAGATATTTTCTTCTTTTGCTCTTCAGTTAATTGGCTCATAAATCTATTTGTAGCTTCTTGCTTTTCAGCCTGAGGGTACTTATTAATTTTATCAAGGGCTGAGTTTACATCAATTGACCCTGAGTTTACATCGGCTGCTAATCTGTCAACTAAATCATTAGATAATGGGAACTTTGCATCATAAGCCTCCCCTACTAAACTAGCTTGGTCTTTTTCACTTTCTCCTCCTGTAGTCCCCCAAGTCCCTTTTATCAATCCTTCAACTTCTTCAATAGCTAGGAATCTTTCATCCCCTCTCTTTGGGATTGTATAGTCCTGGTCCTGCCAGTTTTCTGGGTCATAACCCCCTGCTCCAGAAATGTCTACATGATATCCGTTATTCCCCTCTGTATATCCAGACCTACCAAGATTTCCTAACACGTCACCAGGGCCTACTTCTGTCCCAGCAGTTAGTGCAGGATTTATTGAAGCTAGATGTGATAGCCATATAACCCTGCCATCATCTCCTAGTATTCCTATTTGATTACCGAACCCTTTGTTTTCTTTCTTCCCTCTGTCGTCATTAGGCCCATAAGATTTGAACCCATCTTTGATTTCAACTATCCTCCCTTTAAAAGGAGAACTTACTGCACTCCCAGGGACACCAGCTAAATCAACACCATGTTCCCAAGCACTGCTGCCGTTAGGTCCTGAAGTGATTGTCCCCATCCCTGTAACTTTATTCTCTACATCCCCTGTTACACTGGTGCTGGCATATTTATTGAAGTCTTCTGTAATTCCCTTTTTCTCATCCTGCTTTAGTTTTACTGCTGCATTGATTTTTGCTTGTGCATCAAGATAAGATAATGATTGTTCAAAATCAGATACATCTCTCATTATTGCATCCATTTGCTTAGAAGACTTATCGTATTCATCTGTTAATAATTTGTATTGGTCAGCAGCTACATTATAAATATCAACCATGTCTCCTGCTGCTCCATTAACATTCTTAACTAATTTGTCATAGTTAAATTTCATTGTATCTTTTTGCATACCAAGAGAAGCCTGTAACCCAGCTATACTTTTAGTTGTTAAGCCGAGAGCCTCCCCATACGCACTCTTTCCTATGCCCTGCTTACCAGGGTCTTGCTTCATTCTTAAAGCCTTCTCAAGCTCCATTAGTTTAGCCTCAGTAGGTTTTAATCCAAGCATCTGGTCCCTAGCATCTGTTCTCTTCTTGTCATCTCCTGACAACTTCTGGTACTCATCCATCCGTGATAGCTCGTCAGCAGTGTAGGTCTTCTCAAGCAATGCTTTCTTATAAAGAGGATTGCTCCCTAAAGAAAATACCTGAGCGTCTGTTAAGCCCAAATCCCTTATTGTTTGCTGTTCCCTTGCATCGTCAGGTGCAAATGCGACACTAGCTGGATTCACAGGGGCTGGCTGCTGGCCATTATCTGATATAAACTCGGGCCTAGTAAACTCAGTTAGCAGTTTATCCTTTTGTGCTTGTACTGATTCTGGTGTTATTCTTGCCATATTATTATGTGTTAAATTTTACGTTTTCAGCAATAGGGTCAGTATATCCGACTCTAGCGTATTCATTCCCAAGTATTTGACCACCGATATTCCACATAGTAGATTCCTTGGCTTCGTCTAATGTACCAGTTACTCCTCCTACTTGACTGTACTCACCAAAGTCATATCCTCCTAATCTATCACTACCTAAATATTTTTCTGCTGATAATCCTGATTGCTTTAAGGCGTTCTGGTATCTTTGTGAACTTGAAGTAGATATCAACCTGTTTTTCATAGGGACATTACCTTCTGCATATCCTCCCCCAAACTGTCTTTGTTTAATAAAAGCATTAGGTTTATCCTCTTCTGCGAAAGCACTCCCACCTCCTAAATCCTTTACAGCTTTACCAGAGAATGTCATGCCAGAAGCTTCTAAGCTTGCTCTGGCTGTTCTCATAGCTTCCTCTGCTGAATATCCTTCAGCTTCTAATTCTAATGCTCTTGATTGTGCCCCAGCTTCTAAGTTGGTTTTTAATTCTCTCTCAAAGGTATCAATCCTTTGTTTATAATATGGGTCAATAGTTTCATCCTTGGCTTCTTTGAATTTCTTTAAAACATTTTGGATATTTACATCCTCATCTAATCCATACAGTTCTACAATCCTACCATATATATCTGCCTCGTCCTGGGTAATGGTCCCGTCCTTTACTAACTTATTGATATAATCTAATGCTGCCTTTTCTCCAGCCACTAAGTCTGTGTTATCTCCACTGGCTGAATAGCTATTAGTCAAATTAGCTATGTCTTCTGCGGTTGGTTCTTGCCACAACCCCCTTTGTTTTAGTTCGTTAATAGCTGCATCTCTCGCCTCTGGGGTTGTGAATGAATTAGCCACAGCACTTAACATGCCAGGGTCTTGCCCAGCCAATGCTCCGCCAGAAGAATCATAAGAAGAGTTACGCTGTCCTGACCTATTAACTCCACCTCCACTTCCTCCAGCTCCAGTCCGCCCTGACCCTACAGAACCTAGTCTTGAAAATATGATTCTATTTTCTTTAAACATATTTATTTTATTAATGATTATATTATACAATATCTTTCGCATCTAGGAAAGTCTTGACCTTCTTTAGGTACTTAGCTTGGTCCTCTTCTCCTAACGTAAAGTAGCTTTGAGTACCGTCTAAGGTAGTCAGCGAGTTCGTATACGTTTTGCCAACATATTCTTCTCCTGCTTCATCAACATATTTATTCTTGTGAATTAGTTTTTTAGCTTTGTCTACCATTTTATATGTGTTAAGGGAATACTAAATTTTGTTCTACTATAGCAGTAGGGCCATCAGCCCCATCTCCTCCATCTCCTCCATCCCCACGATATTGTTGCACACTCGGCCCACCAGTCCCCCCTGTCCCTCCTGTTATATCTGTTGAAGGTGAGCCAGTCGCTGAACCGTTGTAAAGCACAAAAATACATCCACCACCACCTCCGCCTCCTCCCCCTCCTCCAGCACCAACGCCTGTACCGCCATCCTCACCATTTTCACCACTTACATCTATGCTAGTTGAAGAAAAAATCACATCTCCTGCTACCTCTATAAATAAATCTCCCCCTCCTAATCCACCATCACCACCATCTGACCCTCCTGCACCACACCCTCCACCAGCTCCTCCTGCACCGACGCAAGCTAATACAGCTTTTGAAGCTTGTGCTGAAGATAACTTGAATACACTTGCTGTCCCTCCTTCACCTGCTATTCCTCCTCCTAATGGGGACCCTCCAGTAGTACCATCCTCACCATCATTACCATCATTTTCTAAAGAAGCGCCTCCACTCCCTCCTCCTCCTCCTCCTCCGTAAGTATGACCTAACCAGTTATTATTAAATGCTGCTGCACTTATACCCCCACCTTCACAAACAAATAATCTTTCAGAATCAGCCCCCACAGTCCCTGTTGTCACTCCTCCTGTCGTTCCTCCGTCCCCTCCTACTGCTCCTTTCGCTGCGAAATCAAATGTCCAATTAGTAAAGTCTGCATCACCTTGTATTTTAAGTATAACTACGCATCCTGTTGGGGTTACAGTGCAAGTTCTTGCTACTGAACCTGCTGCCCAAGAAGAATAATTTTTTATTATGATTGTATCATCAGAACCAGTTATTGTATTGTCTGTATCACCTTGAGCCCCATCGCTACCATCACCTCCAAAAAATCTAACATTCTTTACCCCACCAACAATAGTTAAATCTGTACCATCCCAGGCTATATAATTAGAAGCTGGGTTCCCTAGTCCTAATTTATAAGTTCCACTATCATTACCCATCCAAAAACCAATACCAGTTAAATAATCAGTAGCTCCTCCTCTAATAACTCCAGAGCTTCCTACATTAAGGCCATCTGACTCAATGGCCACTCTATTAGTAGAATCTCCAAAATATCCAGCAGTAGCGAATATAGAACCTGTGAAGTACCCTGAATCAGTCCAAAGTCCATACCCTGATAATGCTCCGAAGGTTGTATCAGTTATCCCTGCTAAGTTACCTAGTCTAGCCTTGGTATCTGTACCGTCCCAAGGTTCTCCATCGTGAGTAAAGATACTCATATAAGGAGCGTTTGATTCACTAGCAGTTTGTAGTAATCCTCCTTCGTCTGGTTGCCCGTAACTAACTACAGTAGCTCCTTTCTTCCAAGTATCTCCTGCTGCATCTCCGTAAAATCTTATATCAGATACTTCAAACATGAACGGTTCTGTACCAGCAACCGCAAATGCAGCATAATCAAAGTTCTCCCAATCTGGGGTGCCAGTTGTTGTAAAATCTGTTAAATCTAACTCAATAAATGTCGCTGTATTATTAGCTGTCACCTGGGCTGGGATTGTTGTACCGACAGAATATATCCTATTAGCAGATGCACTCCCTAGATATAATATTATGTAATTAATGGCATCTTTGTTGTCAGTCTTTATCCAGAACCCAACTCTCCCATTAGTAGGTGCGCCACTTGAAACTCCAGTAATTGCACTGACATCGCTTGAGGTAGGGTCAGCTATCCAATACCAGTTAGTATTAGGAGCGTTATTCATAAACCCTCCCCAATAACTGTTTAGGATAGGTTCTGCTGGGTCAGTAAAAGCTAGATATTTATTAGGTTCTTCTTGGAGATATAATTGTATGTCGTCTATAAGCACACCAGTTGTTGCCAGCGAGCCGTTTAAATCTATCCTAATAGCATCAACAGCAGTCGGGTCAAATGTACCAGTATGACTCATATTGCTAGTATCTATGCTTATTATATTCCATCCAACCTTAAGAGCGTTCCCGTTAATATCTGTGGTAACTGTTTTATAATCTCTGTCGCTAGCCCATGTAGAGGATATATGAAATTCTATTCCAGATAATCCAGTAATGGATGGTAAATAAATAGGGAAGATAATATATCCATCTCCGTATATATGAGAAACATCTAATGCTAACGCATTTTGTAATAACATTGCTTCGCCCCCTGCACCAGTAGTGTCAAAGCTTAAGCACCCAGTCCCCTCCAATCTGTAATCAGTATTAACTGCTAAATTAGCAATATTGCCACCAGACCAATCAGTAGTAGCATCACAATCTTCTATCACCATACTAAAATTAGGATTAATTTCAGTTGGGTAAAGAGCGATATGGTCTATTAAGACATCAGTAGCGTTCCAAGTTTCTGGATTCTGAAAGTAAATAAGGTTAATGTCAGTAGGATCAATAGTCCCTACTGAAGCATTTGGCGAGCTTGTGTCAAAACTTAATATATTCCACCCTACCTTAAACGCATCCCCGTTTATATCTGTTGTTACCTGAAAATTATCATAATCTGTATTCCATGTTGTTACTACCCAAATCCTAAAATAAGTTAAATTTGTTACATTTGGTAAATATACAGGCAATATAATAAACCCTGTACCATAATAAGCGGATATATCTAAAGAAGATAATGATTTTTGTATATTTGAGTTCCCAGAAGCAAAATCAGCTTCAATACAGCCAGTCCCTTCAAGTTGATTGGTTGTGTTTAAGGATATATTAGATATCCCTGCAAAGCTACTCCAGCCAGTAGCACTATCACAATCACTTATCTCTGTATTAGCATACAATGTCGCCTTCGTTTTCCCAGACCATTCAGCTTGTATTAAAGCGTTAGTAGCGTAATCCATTTCGTCTACTAGCGAATTAGTATCTGGGTTTCTAAGCACTCCATAAGTAGGAGCTGAAGATATATCTGTTACCTTAGCCCACTCATCGTCTATCCCGTCTTTCATCCTTAATACGTCATGTACTGCGAATGTACTGTCTCCACTAATGGTATATGTTGTATCAGAAGCAGCTATATCTGTAGCTAACACGTCTGAATTTAAAACAATTAAATTACCACCAACAGAAGATATTACATCCTTCTGGAATACGGCTGTAGAAATCTTACCCCTAGCATATATATTAGCGAACTCTGCTAAGTTACTATCAATACTCCATCCTACTCCTGCTACCCCACTAACATAATCATTTGTTACTATCTTTTGATTAGCTCCGTCTATTGTTAAATAGTCAGTGCTGCTTTCTCCTACTTGTAAAGTAGTCTTTAAAAAACCAGTCCCGTCATTATGGAAATATACTTCAGCATTTTCTTCAGCACTTGCATAATCAGCTACATTACAACCTATCCACATATTCCCTGTAGAATTAACATGGAAAGAATCGTCAGTAGTTGTGTCTGGGATATGTATATCACCAGCAATCAATGACCCAGTAATACTCAAAGTAGAACCATCCCAAGTAATCTTATCTCCTGCTGAATCACCGAGGAAGAACTTATAATCATCTCCGTCATTACCTAACCAAAACCCTTCACCTTCGTCATAACCCGTAGCTCCTCCTTTGATATGCTGGTTAACATTAAGGGTTTGGATTGTTAACTTATCGTAATCAATACTGTTATTAGGGATAATCTGAGGGATTGTACTTAATGGTATTTCTTCTTGTGTACCTCCTGTTTCTCCACCTTGTGCTGCCCATGCGGTTGATACATTAGGAAGAGGAACCACGTTAACAGGGGTTATTGGTCTTCTATTTAAAGTAAATCCGAGACTAGAAATTGACGGCATATATTAAAGTTCTTTAAGGATTTCTGAATCAGCTTCAATGTCTAGTTCAAGGCCGAGGATTGAGAAGTAAGGATTAGAACCATATTCTGAAATTGCTAACTGTAAGAACACCCCTCTATCTACGTTAACATCAAAAGTATTAATATATTTTTCAAGTTTGCCGATGCTCTTATAAGGGGTTAAGGCTCTTGTATTACGGTCAATCACACGAGCGTTTATTGTAACTCCTAAAGCTCTATCTGCGATAACTGTTAGTTTAGCTATAGCTTTCTTAATAGACAAGTCTCCTAACCACATAGGGGCAAATTCAGCATTAGCATGTATATCATCCCCGTTGTCAGTATTTAAAAGAGTAGCATCTGTGTATTTGCCCTTCCTGTAAATATTACCATCGGTAGCTCCCATGTATAAATAATTACCACTGGTACCTCTAATCCTCCCGTATATAGTCATATTATCTGCTGCTTCTCTCACTCGCCATGTATTAGTTGGTATATGGAATATTACTGAACAATTAGAATATCCAATACCTTTAACAGTTACTGAGCCGACATACAGGTGGTATTCTTCGTCTACTATCTCACCGAAGAAATTAGAAGGAGTTGCGGAACGAATGTAATCAACTACGGGCCCCGATACATTCTCAGGCTGTCCTCCGCCAGAAACCCACAGACCGTCAGAGTCGGCCCAGAACATAAAGGGGCCATAGTTTTTAATTGTACGGTGATTAGCACAACCTGTTGCCCAAGTCTGCTTGAATGAAGATTGGTCATAGAAATAAGCTTGGTCTTCTGTAAACACCACTAGCCTATCCCAATTAGAACCCATCCCCATTATTTGTTCACCATATCCTACGTCAAGAAAATCGTCAGCTACTGTCCATGTAATAGCTCCTGCTACTGGGACACTAGAAAAGTAAACTCTATAAGGATAACCTGTACCTGAAATATCGCAATTAGCAATGTACAATCTATCCCTATACCGCTTAATATATTTAGCTCCTGGCATACTTGTCACATTCACAGAAGGTGAAAATGTAATATTAGTTACACTCCCTGGTGGCAAGAATCCGTCAGTATCTCCATGCCCTACAATAAATTCATATCCGATAAATGTTTCCATCTCAGTATTAATATCAGCTTTCCCTCCCCAGTTAGTTTCAGCTGCTGGTATCTCATCCCACGCTCCTGCCAGTGTCTTATAGAATAACTGAGTATCATTATCTCCTGAATCATTAACAGTTGCATAAATATTATGAACAGCTGGTGTCTGCTTTGAATCATGTAATCCTAAAACAGATTTCCCTGTCTCTAGTGTAGTGCTGACTATTAAATATCCTGTATCTTTACGTAAAGCTCCAAGCTCGTATGAACCATTAACCCCTGCCCCGACGGGTAGTGAATTAGGTGGTTGTAGTAACGGAGAGATATTTGAATTAACTCCCCCAAGGAAATTAGTTAATGAAATCTTCATATTATTGGTCTATAGAATATGTGTAGTATACCATTTCGTCGCTAACGGGGACCTTGTTTCTTAAAGCATTAGCAACTAAAGTATCGTTAAACTGTTTCATAAAGTAAGCAGCTTTTTCTGGACTCCCTTGTCTGTCACTAATCTTAGAAGCTAAATAATACTGGAATACATTTGTGAATGTAACGTCAGTAGTATCAGTCGGGTCAGTCAATGCTGTTAAATCTTCAAAGTATTTAATATAAATAGGATAATCCTCATACTTTTCTTTTGGAGGTCTATCCAAATATAGTGTTCCGTTGTATACGGTATATTGTTCTGGTTTATCTGGAGAAATACCTTGCCATACAGCGCTTCCAACAGCATGAGTTGATGTTATAGCCCCGTCGCCACTCGCAGGCACGCCTGTGAAGCCTGTGGTGCTAGATTTACCAGTATAGGTAATTATGTCAGCTCCAAAGTATAAAGTCCCTGTGTCATCAAATATCACATTAGAGCCTACAGTAAGCGTTGTATCGCCTGCTGTCGCCTCAACTGTGTTAGTAGTCTTGGTTTTACCTGTCATCATATCTTGGTACTCTTCATAACTAATTCTTGCTAATAATGCTTCATCTCCCATCCTCACACTTATCACTCCTTTATCTGAAGCAGGGTATTTGAAATTTAAACCAGTAATTGAATATTCGTTAACATTTTCAACAACAACTAAATCGTCGTCGTCTGTAGTTGCTAATTCAAAGTCCCAGTCAGTCTGGATAAACTTCCCAGATTGAGGGTCTTGATAAATATATTGAGAAATAGCTGTCTGTGCATCGTTAGCCCATTTAACCATTAACTCTCTTGTAAGAGTATTGCTATCAATCACCGCATTGGTTAATGCTAAAGATTGTTGTATGAAGTATTCTACTGAATTAGAACCTAGCCCTGAAGCTAGGATATAGTCACTAGCGTCGCTCTCTACTACCCCGTCATAGAACTTGGCTACGTAATAAGCGTATTCAGTCCCCCCAGTCGCTAACACATATTCAGTGAACTCATTATTCCAATCAATATCAACAGCAGCACCAGTAGCCACGATAGCAACTAAAGCTCCTCCGTCTGTGGCAGAACCATAAATAGTAATCTTTCGTTCGTTTATCTTTGTAACAGGTGCGTCTAATTCATGTGCGAATTTAAGAGTATTAGTTACTGTTACGCTTTGACCTCTAGTAACCGCTCCATTCACGTCGTTCTCTTCTGTCTCTGAATCTCCTGGTTCTCCTATAATAAACCAATCATTATCAGTAAACCCATTATTATCAAGCACAGACATAGCTGTCCCTGCTGCTGCAATTTGTGCAGCTAATGTTGTTCTGGTATTACCAGTTATATCTGGGTGAGATATCCTAATTACTGATTTGTTTACTTCAAGTATATTAGGTATTTGAAGTGTCAAAGCTGTACTCATATTATATTAATTAAAAAATGCTTCTACTTGTGGTATCAATGCTAGTAGTTGACCGACTACCCAACTAAAACAACCTAACATTCCTATCCCTAAAACCTTCTCTGTCCATTTACTAGCTTTCTTATTTAGTTCTTCTGTTATAGCGTCATGCTGGTCCTTGTTTTGTTTAAATTTTTCATTAAACAATTCTTTTAACCCTTCTAGTTTTTCAATGATTACTTTTTCTGACATGCGGGATTAGATTAATTTTTTAGTGAATGAACGGTTACCTGAAATACCTGATAAGGATATTTTATCTCCTGCATTTAAAGCGAATTGCATATATTCACAAGTAGTAAATGTTGTATCAGCTGCGGTTGGATTAGCACCAGCCTCTATATCAGTAATCAATTCACCTTCAAGATAAGAAAAAGCAACACCAGCAGTCGTTCTTTTTATCTGTACACATTGATAAACATTTGGTAAAAACCCACTTGTAGGTGGATTACCTTGTGTCAAATTAGAAGCACTACCATCTACAGTTTTGAAATAAACATATCTTTCACCACTTGTTATTCTAAATCCATATCCATTTTGACCAGCAGCATTATAATCTAATGTTGGATTTTGAAACATTAATCCAATAGTTATGTTTGAAGCTTCAGTCTTTCTAATATATATAGAATACTCACCTGCTATAGCTTCAGTTGAAGTTTGACCAAAATCACTAGCCTTCATGTAAACCACACCAGCAGTAATACATTCAATAGCTTTAATATCTGAACCGTTATGTGTATCACTAACAATCTTAAATGCACCACTGGCTACGGTAAACGGTGTGTTCTCTAAGAACCCACTTGTTACATTTGCATCACTTACATTAGCAGCCCAGTCTGTTTTCCATGATTCTAGGTAAGTCTTACCTACCTCTGCTACCTTGATACTATCAAAGCCTACAAGTTTAGTATTAGTACCAGTGAATCCTTCTAATGAGAAGGTCGCACTCTCAGCCTTAAACTCAACATCAAAATACTGCCAAGAACTAGCTGAAGTACCAG
>Ga0222679_1000465_pt1 | contig 14317 bp, 28 predicted proteins | sample AntAcemetagen939_FD_179843 | JGI IMG/M metagenome (GOLD analysis project Ga0222679, IMG submission 179843) | Saline water microbial communities from Ace Lake, Antarctica - #939 | ecosystem: Environmental > Aquatic > Non-marine Saline and Alkaline > Saline | place: Antarctica: Ace Lake...
GTCAGTTGCTCCCTTCCCCCGCCAATCCCCCGCCAATCCCCCGCAAACGTGTTAGGCTACTTTGCCAAAAAACTAAGTACCTACCAACCAATCACTTACATAATATGCCGTGCAGCCTAACATCAGATATGAGCCTGTTCCCTCGCCCTGCAAAGCATGGGGGCTTGGGGGCATTGGCTAAGGCATGAGCAGGATAGGCTAAGTGCCACAGCGATAACGGCTTGGCGAGAGAGGGGACAGCTCCCTCTTGCCCTCCTGCTTATGCCTCTGCCCTGGCTTGGGGCTCCCCTACCCCTTGCCTTGGCTTTGCGCTAAGCCCTTGCTAGGCATAGGCTTAGCGGTGGGCAAAGCGGGGGAGTTATCCCTAGCCTTGCTGCTTTGCCTAGCATGCCCTTGCTCCTAGCCTTCGCCCCAGCTCCCTTGCGATGCTTCGCCCAAGCCCAAGCCTATGGCCTTGCGTATGCTTGTATAGTGTGAGCTATGAGGTTATGGTCTTGCATAAAGGCTAGCGTATAGCACGCTCTTATTGTTAACAGTGTGATAGCTGTTTGGGGCTTGTGGGCTTGTGTTATATGAGTTTATAAAATAAAGTAAATCAGTGTATTGACAAAGAAATAGTATGATGCTAGTATATCCACAGTTCTTTGAAATAGGTTTGGTTCAAGTAATTGAATCATCCACAATATATCGGCTTTTGACCTGTCATCTTTGGTAGGTTCATAGCACTTGGACAAAGGTAAGCTTGACCGTTTGCGGATTGCGAGTCTTGAGTAATTTCGCGCAGTCACCTAGATAATAACGCTACGCTTGCACAACCTTGTTTCAGTTGATGGACGGAATGACAGGAACTAGCTTTTCCCTAATGTGGCAATTAATAGAGAAATACAGTGTTAGTCTTTCCTGACATTGCCAGTCTTTAATAAGAAAGACGGTGAAACAATGGACAAGACACGCAAACAATTAGAATCAGATTATGCTGGTATCATGTTGAAACTCGGTATTGTTAAGTCACAAGGTATTGGCCAGCATGTAAAGGATTACGTCAAGAGTAATCCCACAGTTAGCAAGACGCAAGCGCGTGAAATTGTGAGACTGAATTATGTCAATCTTGACGAAGCACGCGCACGCGCTTGGGTCACGCTGATAAACCACAAGGACACGCTACTCAGTGAGCAGGTGTTCACAAAATCAGCTTGTCTCCGCGTTAGGTCAAAAGCTGCTACGGTTATTGCCGCAGCACCCAAGACTACAAAGAAAGCCACAAAGCCAGTCTCCAAAAAGACTCGCAAAAAGGCACAGAATAAAAAGAACAAGACGAACAAGAAAAGCTAGTTACAAAAATCCTAGACTGGCAATGTTCGGAAAGACTTTCACTGTATATCATCAAGACACTCTAGAGACTGTACAAAAGCTATTCACTATTGAATTGTATTTGATTACAAAGCTTTTCTCTTATGATGTTCTTTCCTGTATTCCTATGATGCCGGAATAAACGGTTTACACCTATTGTGTAATCCACGTCTTGATGCTCCTTGCGAGTTTCCCGTCATTATACAAGTGTCGGAAAACTTTACACAGGATAACTAATGATATTACCGTATACATAACAGTTCATCCGAACTGAATACCTTGCAAGAAATCCAACCTTGCATGCTCCCACCTTGCCCCAAGCTATTGCACTCCGCGATATGCAGCTTCCCTGGCTTACAGGCAAGCTCTCTAAGCGATTGCGACGGCCACCAGCAAGCGATAAGAGCAAGCAAAGGATACCGAGCAAGGCACGCATGACGGCATACATGCGTGGCAAGCGTGAACCTGGCCAAGCCAGAAATGCAATACAAAGCCCAGCAACCAGCCACTAAAGAGCAAGGCGAATCTCTGCTAACCACAGACTAGCCCTTGCTTGCTTCCTTGCTGATCGTACAGGCGAGATATATTCCGCCTAGTCTCTATACCCGTAAGCTTTCACAGGCTAAGAGTGCAAGACTTCCAGAAACTTAATTGAAATGGACGCTTCACTACACTTGTGAGCCGAGCTGGGCCATGAGTTAAAAGCAGAGACAATGTGCGCTCCGAGATAACGAGAACAGCGTTCTTCGGAGTACCTACCTGAACAGACAGGCTCTCTCATTTCGAGAGTGGGCGACAAGCGTGCGAGGACAATATATGCAGAAACTCCCGTATTCTCCGCGAGCATCGCAAAACATGTTCATGCCTGGCCTAGATATGCCCGAAAAGCTTAGCTACGGCCAGAAAACATTGACCATTCATTGCGACGAAGCGTTGACGATAAAACCACAATTCACGCGACCTGCAAGCTTCGTTGGCCGAAGCGCAGCAAGGCAGCAGCTCAAGCGTGCAGGCAATCCAACTAGAAAGCAACGCAGGATGCAGCATGAGATCCGCGAAGCAATAGCAAAGGAAAGGACATGGCTACGATGACAATGCGACAGATCAAAGCGATGCAGCGCGAGCTGAAAGCGATCAAAAACGAGCTGCTGTTGCTCGAAGTGCTTGAGATGCTTGCAAGGCGCAAGTAAAAACCCGACAGAATAAAGGAGATAAGCCTATAAGCATACTATAACCCTCGCACGCTATCAGTAAACCACACAGCAAGGAGTTACGATGAAACACAAGACATTACCACTCGGCCCCGGCGACTACGTAGAATACAGCAACGGCCCAGGCGTCAGCCCTAGCCGTGGCCATATCGTCAAAGCCCATCCCAACGCAGGCAGGGCTGGCAGCTACGAGATCAAGCCAAGCGACGGCCATCGCAACGTGACACGCAAGGCTATCCACGCACACAAAGCGAAGGAGTAGGCTATGACTGCCATACTCAAAGCCAGCGAGCGATTGCTAAGCGTGGCGGGGCGCAAAGCTGAGCTTCTTGCAGAACTCGACGTATCGCTGACTATGCAGGCATTCTGGCCGGAAGCATTCGAGCACGGACACTGTAGCTCATTCGTAACCGGATCACCATATTCGCCTGATAAAGTGAAAATCACAATAAAAAGGATGGACACCGAAGGAAACGAGGTGGATAGGCGAGAGTGGCCACCATCGGAAGTGCCGGAAGAGCTGCTTGCACGCACTCACATACGAGATGCGCTGCTTCAGATCACAAACGGAAGGAGACTTACACGACTAAAAGATCACAACTTTCACAGTGGAATATACCTCAACCAAGGAGACTAGCCATGTGTTTACCTACCACATACGAGCAAGTGCAAGCAGGAGCCATCCTGCACCCGCAAAACGCCGCTGAGCGCCGGCGACTCGCCGCAGCCCAAGCCTTGGCCAATAGCCGATGCGACAGGCATAGCAGGCGTGGCATGCAGCCTGAATACGAAGCAAGGGAGCTGGAAGAGCATTGGGGCGTGGCAAGGCCAACATGCGTGCTGGTGTGCGCAATACTGAAAGGAAAGCGATGATGAACATAGCAATCACAGCCTTAACCGCCTGGGCCTACGCTCAGCTTGGCAGCGTGCCTTTGCTCATAGCTTGGCAAATCTGGGATACGAGGAGCGAACGATGCAGAAACTAACGATGAAAGAAATGATGGACAAGTTCGATCAGGTTGTCGATTACAGTATGTTTGATGCGAAGTTTACAAAGGAGGTGAATAGTGAAACGTAAATGGGCAAAGACAGTACATACGCTGGCGGATGAGGACAGGCCATGCGGCAGCGTCAGGTTTATCCACAAGGACGGAAAAGAGCATGTCTTCGGATGGGCAACGAACACAATGAGCAATGACATCCTCGCATGGTTCGACAATCATGCGCCAACAGTAGAAGACGGCCACGCATGGATTAAATCTGTAGTGCGTGACATCTATGCCAAGGCAACGAAAGTCATTGAGCACATCGGAGACTACCATCCAAAGGAGGTGAATCATGTGGACAGTTGAAGTCGGAGCCTACTCACTCAAAAAGAACGAGGTTGGCAAGACTCTGCCAGTGCCCGACATATCACGAGCACATGCCAATCCAATCGATGCGTTGCTTGACCTTGAGCAAGCCATAAACATAGGCGAAGGCCATAAGCCTGGCTGTGCATGGGGCTGCACCTATGCCATCGTAGCGCCGGACGGCAGGCACCTTGCATTGAACGCTGCGTATCGAGAGGTATTCGGATGCGACTTCGTGAGGCATGGCAACAAAGATGATGCGTACCCAGAGCTACGCAAAGCAGAGCGAAAGAGGAAGAAATGACCCGCACAATCCGCATCAAGCACACAAATCTTAGCATGTACCTCAAGGCACGCCGCCTTGGCTGGCGCACGCTATGGACCGGCGAGGGCGTAATCTGCATGGAGAAAGGATAAGCAATGAGCAAAGTGCAAGACCTACGCAAGCAAGGCTTCGACCTTAGCATATACGATAGGCATATCGGGCATTGGCGAGTGCGATGCAGCCAGTGCGAAGCGGCAGTGATCAACGGCATGCCATGCCATGAGGCTGCATGCCCGAACATAAGGAGCGATGATGACGACTGAAGTGACAACGAACGACAAGCAACGCCTGTATGTGATCCCCTGCGATGGCAGCTATAGCGTTAGCACAAGCAAGACACAGAGCTGGCTGATGCAGGCGATACGCCACGAAAACCTCATCCATGTCCACGGCGTCAGAATGGGCACAAGAACGCTGTTCGACAGCTACCACCCCAAGCAGTGGGCGAGAGAACAGGTCAAGGCAAGCTTAAAGCGTGCAGGCGATGCCATAGCGCAGAGCAAGCGCAGGCGCAAGGAGTGGGGTAGGCTAGATGACATACGCATAGCCAACCACGAGATGCAGCAGGCAAGGAAGCTGCGTGAGCTGTTCGACAAGCGCATCAGTATACCGGCTGACATGGATGGCTTGGCTGCGAGTGCAGAGAAAGCACGCAAAGCTGAGGCAAAGAGAGAGAAGGCGCGGCAGACGAAGCGCATGGGAGACATCTTCATGCTGATCACATCGTTCCTCGTGACGCACGAAGGCAAGCGGAGGGATTTGCAGAGCCGCTATGAGAGGCGCATAAAGTGAGAAACCCGCCGAAGCGGGTTTCCAGCTCCTGCTACACATGGTAGCTGAGTTAAAATCAGATTTGCGGGTTGCGGTTCATGGAACCGCAACCTGATGCACCGTCCACACATGGTGGCTGTGACAACACCAATATCAGATATTCCGGTGTGAATCGCAAGGGTGATTTTGAAGAAATCGAAGACAACGGAAAAGCGCTACTGGCTGACATGTAAGGGCTACTACTTCCCTTCAGGCGTGAGTAAATGCTACCTGCGCACCGATGGCGAAGTCATCCAAACAAGCCAAGGCGCAAGCATACCCTACGCCGATGGCGAGCGATGCTTCCGCTTCGCCATAGCAAGGCGCAAGAAGGGCTGGCGCAGGAATGGCGAGCAGTACAAGGTGGGTAGCTACAGCTTGTACGCAGTGAATGAAGAGGGAATAATTTGTGGTTGCCACAGAATCCAGTGGCCTGAGATACTAAGATTCGCCCAACAGGAAGGATGGATCAAAGCCAATGAGCAAGCCTAAGCGCAAGGTGCAGGCGTCGAAGAGGGCGAGGGCCGAGGCCAAGCAGCTGCGCTGGCTGCGTAGCCTCAAGCAAATCGCACGCGGAGTGCGTCATCTAACTTCGCATAATGCAGGAGGCAGAGGCAAGGCGTTTCGCTTTGCTAAGGATAGGTACGATGGAGAACAAAAAGGAGTTACACAATGAAGAAGTATGAATTCACAGGCGAGATCAAGGTTCAGTTCGGTGTTAGTTTTCAGAGAATACGCAATCTTTCTACAGGAGAGATTGGAGGCTGGATAGAATCAGAAACAAATCTATCTTAGTACGGCGATGCGTGGGTGTACGGCAAGGCGCGGGTGTACGGCAATGCGCAGGTGTACGGCAAGGCGCAGGTGTACAATGTAATCGGACTGATATTTAACGTCACTATCACGCCACAGAACATAGCCATAGGCTGCAAGCTATACACGCATATCGCAGCCGTGCGCATGACGCAGAAGCAAGCCGAAGCTGAAGGCTTGCCTAAGCAACACTTCAAGCTGATGAAGGCCATAATCCAGCCGCTATGCGCAGCATCACGCAAAGCATTCAGGGAAAGCAAATGAAACACACAGACGAGCAGCTAATGCGTGCGCACATAGCCGTGCTTGGCGGAGGCACCACGCTCAAGCAATACGCAAGGCTGATGGGCTATCACTATCAGCAGCTAAGTAAGCAACTCAAAGCATGGAGGCAGAAACATGACACAGGTAGAACGATTGGCTGATTGGTTGAACGCTGGGCGTAACATAAACCCACTGGAGGCATGGACTGCACTTGGAATCTACAGATTGTCGGCTCGCGTATTCGATTTACGCAAGGCAGGCTGGCACATTGGCATGAAGATGGTGGATGTAGAGAATCAGTTCGGAGAGACAGTGAAGGTAGCACAATACAGAAGGGATACATGGTAATGAATGGAACCGCATATTAGGCATGCCACTGAACGCATTAGAGAAACGCCTTCTACGAGGATGGTCAATCGAGAGAGCGTTCACGCAACCAATCCGGCAACACAAGGAGAGAAGATGCTAGAATTGAGACCGTACCAGCAGGAAGCGATAAGCTCTGTCTACAAAACATGGCACGAGCATAAGCGAGTGCTTGTCGTCGCCGCCACGGGGACAGGCAAGAGCATAGTGATAGCAAAGATTGCAGCAGCAGCAGCAGAGAAAGGGCATCGCGTGCTCATCCTGGCGCACAGAGATGAGATCATACGGCAGAACGCAGACAAACTGAAGATCGCAACTGGGCATGACTCAGCTATAGAGAAGGCAGGCGAAACATCAATCGGATCTATGTTCCCGATAGTCAATGGCTCAGTACAGACCATGATGAGAGACAAGAGGCTGAACCAGTTCCCAAAGGATCACTTCAAGGTGGTGCTCGGAGATGAAATCCATCACGCCAATAGTAATGGCTATAAGAAAATCCTCGAATACTTCTCTGACTCGTACCAGGCAGGCTTCACAGCTACAGCCAACATGCGCTCTGACAAGAAGAACCTGGGGAAACTGTTCGACGCATTAGCCTTTGAATACACGCTAAAGGATGCCGTTGACGATGGCTTCCTATGCCCCATCAAGGCGCAGACCATGCCTATCAAGGTGGACCTTACCTCGTGCCGCAAGAAGGCCGGCGACTTCAGAGACGAGGACAGTGCGGCTGCTATTGAACCCTACCTGGAGGAGATGGCTAAGCAGGTGAAGGATGCAGCATGGGGTAGAAAGATCGTGATATTTTTGCCACTCATACGCACGTCACTGCTCATGGAGAGGCTGATGACAGAGCAAGGCTTCTCATGTAGACACATAGATGGCAAATCCAAGGACAGAAAGGAGATACTGACAGCGTTTCACAACAACGAGTTCAATGTGCTGCTGAATAGTGCGCTACTCACAGAAGGATGGGATCAGCCCGACGTAGACACCATCGTTCTTTGCAGACCGACGCAATCTAAGCAGCTGTTCTTTCAGATTATCGGACGCGGTACTCGGATATCACCAGGTAAAGATCACTTACTCATACTCGATCCGCTATGGATTACAGAAAATCACAGCTTCATCGTGAGGCCGGTTCATTTGGTAGCAGAGGATGATGATATAGCTGACCGCATGATGGTCATGGCAGCGAAGGGCGGCAAGGCAAGCCTATCCGACATGGAAGCCCAAGCCCATGCAGATGTAAGCACTGAGCGCGAGGAAACTCTGAAGCGATTCATAGATGCCAATGCCCACCGAAGGAGTAAGACCGTAAACCCTCTATTTTTCAGTGCTCTCATTCATGACGAAGAGATTACAGATTATCAACCCACTTGGCAGTGGGAGAAGGATAAGGCAACCAGTAAACAGATAGAGACTTTATCAAAGTTAGGGTTTGACGGATCAAATCTTAGGAAAGGCTACGCCAGCAAGGTACTCAACTCAGTAATGAAGCGAGTAGATAAGAACCTGGCATCAGCCAAGCAAGTTGCACTGTTGGCTCGATTCGGATTCAGAAAGGGCTTTGATACAATGACGTTTAAGGAGGCAAGCGAGAAAATTGACAAGTTAGCGAAACAGGGATGGAGTCGTAAACCTAAGTGGGTAAAGTAAAGGAGACAACATGTTAGCAAATATCTACGCCAAGCCTGGCAAGCTCACCGCCTTGCAAAAGCGCATCGCCGAGCTAGGCGCTGGCATCATAGCAATGCCTGTGCGTCGAAGCATAGGCGGCTTTCGCTTGGAGTGCGAATGCACAGAGGAGCAGGCTGATGAGATTGAGGCAATGGCAGAAACGGATCTGCTAGGCAGGGATCACAGAAACGAAAAGGAGCAAGCATGAGCAAAGCAAATGACGGAGGCCCGGCATTCCCAAGGCCACATAGCGACGACCATTGCGAATACCAAGCCAACCAAGAATGGGCACAGCAAGGGATGAGCGACTACCATGCAACACTGAAGATACAGCAAGGCAGACTCAAGGCAGCGATGGCGAGGATGAACATAGCCAGCGCTGCCGACCTGCATCGGCTCACAGGTGTAACACAAAGCGTGATCGGCAAACTGCTTAACTTCAAGTCTTCACCAAGACAAAAAAGGAATAGACAATGGAAGATCAGCGTATTGCGTATATGTAAAGCGTTAGCATGTGAGCCTTCTGACATATTCCCAGAGTACCTCGACCACGAGATTGCATCCAATAAGATTGAAGCATTCATAGAACATGCACAGCTGGAGAATGGCGCTACGCAGCAACTGTCACCTGTAGACGAATGCGAAATCTCTGAGCAAAAAGATGTGATCAACGAAGTTCTTGAATCTCTTACAGACAGAGAGGCTTGTGTCCTGCGCTCTCACTTTATGGAAGGAATGAGCATCATTGAAATCGCACAGTATCACGGAGTATGTAAGCAACGCATGTGTGAGATAAGAAACAAAGCCCTTCGCAAACTGCGCCACCCATCAAGACTAAACAAACTCAAGGAGGTATGCGAATTCGACTGCTGAAATTAGTGCTTGCCAAGCTTCGCAAGATATGCGATGATGCTTGCTTGTAACGGTGGGAACGCAAGCCTGCCTGAACAAACTGACCCGCTTGGGTTAGCTCCCGAAGCTTCGGCTTCGTCTTGCGTGGGAGCTAATTTTGGCGGGTCTTTTCTTTGGAGGCAAAGATGAAATCATTCCTGACAGGTAGCCGTGCATACGGTACACCAAAAGAAGATTCAGACTATGACGTAGTGGTAAGCATGAGCCAAGAACTATGCGATACACTACGTCCAGCATCGGAAGCTGAGGCACCTGACTATCCGCATAGCGTGGCCCTACGCTTCGGCAAACTCAACCTGATCTGCGCAGTGCATCCTGTGATGTACGAAGCTTGGCGCAAAGGCAATGAGCTATGCCTGGCCGAGGCACCGATCACGCACGAGCGTGCCATTGAGATCATGGTGCCGCTTCGCCTGCAGGCAGAGTGCGACATCAGCAAAGCAGGAGTACCGGAATGAGCGAAGAGAAAGGGCGATGGAAATAAAGCCTTGCCAAGCTTCGCAAGATATGCGATGATGCTTGGCGTTGCTGGGAGTGATACCCCCAAAAACAGTGATGAAACCGAGGCCCTCCTCGGTGGCAGAGGCTATCACTGGCCTGTATCACCTGTCACTGAGGGGGGCTTTTCTTTGGAGGCAAAGATGAATAGCAAAGTCAAGGAGCAGAAGGATTGGGTTGAAAGTATAGACCCATCAACTCGGCTCTCGCGTGAGGTTGTTGTGCTGTGTTGCTATTACTGGATTGATGACGATAGAGGAATTGTGGTTGTTGATAATCATGGTTTTTTCCATAAAAAAGAAAAGCTTAAACGACTTAGGGATGTAATAGATACCACGCTCGCACTAACAGACGAAGAAGTTCTCGCTCTTGACTCTGAAACAGAAGCCGAATTATACAAGACACAACCGATTCCTGAACGAAAACAAGTAGACCCGATAGCCAAGGATGGGTACGTTTATCTTATTAAGACCGGCCCGCTACACAAGATTGGTGTCTCACGAAAAAACCCTGACAAAAGGTTGCACAATTATCATACTGAAAACCCGTTTCCAGTAGAGATTCTTGCGTGCGTCAGATGTAACGATTATCTTGGCGTTGAAGTTAAGATTCTTGATGCGTTTAAGGCGGCAGTATCTAAAGGGAACGAGTGGCTTGATCTCACCGAACAAGATGTGGAGCAAATTGTTTCACTGATAAAAGAAAACGAGGTTCATGGATGAGCGTACGACTGATGAGTATGGTATTCGATTCGGACATTGACTCAACCAAGAAACTGATCATGCTGGCCGTGTCTGACTTCGCCAACGATGAGGGGCGTAGCATATACCCAAGCGTTTCAACGCTATGCAATAAGACATCCCTATCAGAGCGCACGGTGCGTAAGCAGCTGAAGGAATTGCGTGCGAAAGGGCTGCTGGCTATAGAAAAGAAGTCAACAAGTAAGTCGCCAAACACCTACTACATAGGGGTGCAGGAGATGCAGGGGTGCAGGAGATGCACCCCAGAGGTGCAGGAGATGCAGGTCAGGGGTGCAGGAGATGCACCCAATCCACCAATAGAACCATCAAAGAACCACCAAGAGAAAGAACCTGACTCAACTTCCCAAGCCTCTAAGCCCAAGCCTTTGCCCCAACCCCCCAACCCCCCTGTCCCGCCAGCCCATGATGTACAAAATTGTACAACCTCGCAGGATCGCCCTGAGCAGCCTCCGCCCCCGCCCCTAGCCCCTGCTGCGGAATCCTCGCCGCCTCCAGCCACAGCTATGCCTGCCTACGCTGTAGCGCACTGGAATGCATTGGCTGAGTTCTGTGGCTTAGCAAAGATACGGGGCGTAGCCGGTGCAAGGCTGAAGCATCTTCGCGCTCGCATAGCAGCAGACCCTGAGTTCTGGGATACTGTATTGCAGATGTGCAATCAACTTGAGCCATGGGCGAAGGGAAGAGGGGAAAGGAAGTGGACGATAGACTTTGATTGGATCATTGCTTCTGAGACTAACTACTGCAAGTTGGCAGAGGGTAAGTTCGGGAAGCCACAAACTAAAGTAGAAACGCAGGGCGCACCTGCAGCAACGGAAAGGTTCTGAGATGCAGAAACATACACAAGGAGAAGGAACGAAGGATGAATAACATGCAAGCATGGGAGATGGCAGTCATCGACAGAGCTTTGTATATGGCAAAGCGTAGACACATCAGCAAGCGAGATGCGCTCTGTACAATGAGCAACTGGCTACATCGTGCAGCAGACAGACTGAGGGATGGGCGCGATCTGTATACAGGGGTTCCGACAAAAACTTACGCAAGGAGAAAATAATGCGAGAGCACGGCGAGCTGAAACATGTAGGCCAGCTCAGAGCTTGGCTTGATAAGCTGAAGGCAAATAAGAAAGGCGCAGAGAGCGATGATACACATAGTACCGCTGAACGACCTGAAGCCGCACAGCGAAGAGGGAACACAGTGTTCGTGCGAGCCTCATGTATTCTTCAATGATCCAGAAACAGGAGAAGCATTCAACGAGCCGATTGTATTACACAAGGCATGGGATGGTAGAGAGTTAGTAGAAGAAGCAGAAGCCCTGATGCAGGGCAAGAAATGGAAAGGGATAGGACGATGGAAGATCTGAAGAAGTACGAGATTACAGGGCCAAGCATGATCATCGACGCTGATAACGAAGATGAAGCTCGACAGAAATATATAGACCTGCTGGATGAATGGGAATTGGATTGCGAGGTGATGGAATGAACGATGCGAAATGGGTATATGAACAAACTGAGCCTTGCCTTTTCACAGTGGGACACTTCGATCCTCAAGACAAGTGGCACACTGACAGCGATTACAATACCAGAGAAGAGGCCGCTAACCGATGTGCATTCCTTAATAGCGGCGTTAAGTCGTTCTATAGGAACATCGCTCACGACCTTCAACAAGCTCTTGCCGAACGCAACGAACTCCGCCAGTGCTGCTGCGAAATGCTGGACATGATCGAGCGATTGCCAGAGATGGGCAAGCTGTCTCCATGCGATGGCCGCGTGCGTTGGCGCAAGGCTCTTGGCCTTGACCCACAGACCGGCAAGAAGCCACACAATATCGAATCCGAGCGGCGATTCTACGCCAAGCAGTTCGAGATGTGCGGTATCGAGATGACTGGTGCTCACATCCTCCTCGTTCCGGCAGGCATGGACATAGACGGAAAGCACTGGCAAGCACTGCACGGTGAAAGTATGCACACCATTGGCGACTTCGAGTTGGACGATGGCGAAACGGTTGAAGACCTTGCCAAGCTTCTTCGCCAATGCCTTCCTGGAGCAGAGGTTCAGCCGCCTATGGAGGTGGGAGGATAAACATGGACAGACCACCCCCCTTCGACGAAGCTGCCGAGCAAGCCTTGCTTGGCGCTATGCTAATAGACCCCGTAGTGCTGATGGACTTGGTTCACCGCGAACGCATCACGCCTGAGCATTTCTATGTCCCAGCGAATCGCACTATATTCACACGCATCGAGGAGTTTGCTGCCAAGCATAGCTCACTGCATATCTCATCGATATCGATTGCTGATTACATGAAAGGAGATCTCGACAGAGTAGGTGGAAGCTTGGCCTTGGACAGGCTGGTGGATAGGGTTACGACAGTAGCACACTCTGAGTTCTACATCACTAAGATCAAGGATGCCTGGCTCAAGCGATGTGTCATAAGCAAAGCTCGGTTCGCTGAGGAGATATGCTACGAGGAAGAGAGTGGGCTTGATGCCTTGGCTAAGGCGCAGAGCATGTTCCTCGACATCGATCACAAGCGTAGGCTGACCAATCCGTATGAGATATGGGAGAAAGCGTACAACTTATGGGAAGCAGCAGAAAACGGTGAGCTGTCAGGGATAATGACACCATGGAGTGAGTTCAATGATAAGACTGGTGGGATTCCGATAGGACTAAGCTCAGCCTTGGCCGGTACGATGGGCTCAGGCAAGTCTTATCTGCTGTGTAACATCGCATTGTACCTCGGCCTTGGCGGAAACCCTGGCGGATACTTCCCGTTTGAGGATGGCAACGTCAGGACAATGCAACGCATGGTGTCGCTCTTCGCCAAGCTATCCGCCTACCATCTGATGATAGGCAGGGCAGGGATGGAGCGCTTAGCGGAAGCAAAGGATGCTGGGCCTGCAATAGCCAAGCTGCCGATAGGCTGGCATGGTGAGCGTGGCATGGGTACTGATGACATCAACGCAGCCATAGCCAGAGGCTGTGCCAAGCATGGATGGAAGTGGGTGTTCATCGATGGGTTCAAGGATATCAAACGAAACTACAAGTCGAACAGAAACGATGAGGATGACAGGCGAAGCAACGCCTTGGCTGACATAGCTGAGAAATACAACATCGCATTGCTTTCAGCTCACCACATCACTAAGCAGGGAGGAAGGGAGCAGCATGATGACAAGCCGCTGATACTGCAAGACCTGAAAGGGTCAGGGGGAATACTCGATGACTGCAGGATGATTACGTTTCTGCAGAAGAAGGACAATGACTATGTGCTGGACTGCCAGAAAACAAATCATGGTAAGACTGGCCACATCGATCTGTATATGCCTGACGAAAACGTGAGGCTGTTTGTGCAGAAGGACAAGATTGAAGATAAGCCTGAGCCTGTCGAAAAGGCGCAGCCAGAACAGGAGGAAATCTTTTAGAATGTGAACATTCTAATTGACATTTCTAACATGATTTGAGACACTATCTTCAACCATAGGAGGTAGTGTCATGGAAAAAGAATGTTTCAAGTGTCATACAATCAAGCCGCTTAGCGAATTCTATACTCAGAAAAACATGAAAGATGGGCATCTCGGAAAGTGTAAGACTTGTGCGCGACAGTATTCTGCAGACAGGATAAAACGTAAGATGCTAGACCCAGAATGGGTGAAAAAAGAACAAAATAGAATTAGGCTACAGAGACTCGATCCAGAGTGGGTGAAGAAAAGAAGAAAATGGCGCAAACAAAGCAACACAAAAGTCTCGTTGCTTTATCCTGAAAAGATGAAAGCAAGAAATAGAATAAACGTTATGTACCTCAATAGCAAAGGAGAGTTATCCACGAAGGATGGATGTGATAAACATCACTGGTCGTATAGAGCTGAGCACGCGCTTGATATCATTGTGCTTACTATTAAAAATCACAGAACTGCCCACAGGTACATGACATATGACCAAGAGAGGATGATGTATCGTACTGCGAAGGGGATACTCCTCG
>Ga0222679_1000477_pt1 | contig 13979 bp, 30 predicted proteins | sample AntAcemetagen939_FD_179843 | JGI IMG/M metagenome (GOLD analysis project Ga0222679, IMG submission 179843) | Saline water microbial communities from Ace Lake, Antarctica - #939 | ecosystem: Environmental > Aquatic > Non-marine Saline and Alkaline > Saline | place: Antarctica: Ace Lake...
TAAAGAAGATTGTGAATGGTTTTATTTTGAAGGTGTATGTTTTGCTTCATGGCATGAAGCTAGTGATATAAGTGGTGCAGTTAAGATATTAAAATTAATACATAATATAGGAGATGAAGATTTAAAATGAAAAATAAAAAACATAATAGATATTGCATAGGAGATATACATGGGAATTATAAAGCACTTATGGATGTATTAATAAAGTCTCAATTTGATTATATAGATGATGAATTAATATGTTTAGGTGATGTCTGTGATGGGTATCCAGATACATATAAATGTGTAGAAGAACTATTAAAGATTAAAAATTTAATTCTAATAAGAGGGAATCATGATACATGGCTTATGGAACATATGGGTGTTGGATTTGTAGAAAGAGTATGGTTATGGCAAGGTGGTCAGAATACTGTTGAATCATATAAAAAAGAAGAATATTCTTTTCCTAACTTTCCAAAAACACATAAAGAATTTTTTGATAAAGGATTAAACTACTATGAAGTAGACGATATGTTATTTGTTCATGGAGGATTCCACTACCCAAAACATCCGAGTAAGAATGAACTATCAGTATTAACATGTGATAGAACATTATCTTATAGATGTATGAAAGGATTAAAAGTTGAAGGTTGGAAGAAGATATTTATAGGGCATACTAGTACAGAAAAAGAAGGTGCAAAACCAGTTATTATGGATAATGTGGCAAAGGTTATTAAGATAGATTGTGGGTGTGGTTGGAAAGGAAGATTATGTATGTACAATATAGATACAGATAAATACTTTTTAAGTAAATTCTCTGAGGGTCATGATAAATATTAAAATGAATGAATTATCAAAACTATTTAAGAAATATATGTCAATCGGAGATTATGATTTAGTAATTTTAAAGGATAAAATTAATGAAGAACTTAATGATGAACTTAAAAAAAGAGGACTTACAGCACTTAAACAATATGAACTTAGATATAGTAAAATTTGCCCTAAATGTAGTAAAAGAATAAAACAAAAATCTACAATGTGTGGTTCTTGTGCATCAAAGTGTAGGGATAACTCTAAAATGAAATATAATTTTAAAATTATGAAGAATGAGAAACATCCTATGTGGAAAGGTGATAATGTGGGTTATGATGCACTCCATAGGTGGATTAGAATTAATAAACCATTACCTAATTGTTGTGAAACATGTAAGAGAGATAAAAAATTAGAGGCAGCTAATTTAAGTGGAGAATACAAAAGAGATATTAATGATTTTAAATGGCTATGTAGAAGTTGTCATAAGAAGTTTGATTGGAAAGAAATGAAAAGAAATAAACATGTGAATTTTATAAAACAAAATGGAAACTAAAAAAATACTTAGCATTTTTTCTAAACCCTCGATAATATCTATAATTGCAGATGTTAATACAGGAAAATCTAATTTACTATATTTTCTATTAGAAAGTTTAAAGAAAGAATTTAAATTTAATCTTTACACATATGGTTTAAGAAATGAAATTGAAGGTGCAAGATGTATCTATTCTGTTAGTGAACTAGAAGAAATAAGGGATAGTCTAATTGTTTTAGATGAATTTAATTCATTATTCAATATAGAGGATAGAACACAAAGAAAACAGATTGAGAATAGTTTAAGGCTTATTAATCATAATAATAATATTTTAGTTTTATGTGGTACTGGTGATAACTTTAAAAAGTTTATTGCTAGTAAAACAGATATATTCATATTCAAAAAAATAACATATGCTAATCTAATTAATGGGTCTACTGCTAAAAAAGTTATAAAAAACTATCAAGGTTATGAATCAGGTAGTGAATTATTAAACTTACCAGTAGATGAATGTTTAATTTTTGATACACATTATGAGAAGTTAAAAATACCATACATGAAAGAATATGATTCTAAGCTAAAGAATGAACCAATATTCACAAAAAGTATGGAAAAAAGTGGAGAAAGTGTAACTAAAATTGTTGAACCAAAAATTGAAACATCTAGAGAAATTAAAGTTACAAAGAGTAGTTAAGATGGATGAAAGTGATGAAGAAGACGAAGAAGATATACTTTATGGATATTGTATATGGGGTTTAATGGGATAAAATGATAAACTGGAAAAAATCAATATTATTTAGTGTAATAGTAACTATCATTATAAACTTAGTTTTAAATTGGAATGTAAACTGGATTATATCAAGCATATTAATATTTGTTAGTGCAATAATTATATATGTAATAACACAACCTAAAAATTTAAATCAAATTAGCAAATCATATTATTAAAATGGGAAATCAAGAATTATATTGTCACGATTGTGGAAACTATTTAAGGTTCCCTATCAAGAAACATAAGAATGGGAATCTAATAATAGTCTGTGACTATTGTGGACACCAACATTGTAGGTTTGTAGTTAATGGTGTTGTAACAGGAGATAGATGGGATAAAAGATACGAGAAAGCAAATAAAATACATGGAGTATGTGCTAATAGTAGCATATGGGATGAACAAAGACGATGAAAAAATTAACATATGGACAAACTGTAAGTAGTATAGATTCTAAAGGAAGAATTGTTTTAGATACAGAAGGATTAGAAAAGTATACTAAATTAGGTAATGTAATACTAATAAAGGAATATACTACTCCTAATGATTTAATGTTAGTAGACAAATCTAATGGTTTAATCACAATTAAAGGTGGAATGTTATGTCATGCAGCTATAGTCTCAAGAGAATTAGGTAAAAGTTGTATTATTAATTGTAGTGATATTAAGATAGACTTAAAGAATAAATGTATTAATGTTGGAGAGAACAAAGTTAATGAGGGTGAACTCATAGAAATGAATTCAAATACTGGTGAAATATTTTTAATATAAATAATGAAAATTAAAACTAAAGAATTAGCAATTAATAAGATACATAAGTTTGATTGTATCGAAGGTTTAAAGAAACTCAAAGATAAGAGTGTTCAATTAAGTTTAGTAGACCCACCATATAATGTTGATTTGAAGTATGTAAGTTATGATGATAAGCAAGATAGAGACACATATAAGAAATGGTGTGCAGAATGGTTCAAAGAATTAAGGCGAGTTACAGATGGAATAATTCTAATCACCCCAGGTTCTAATAACTTAGACTTATGGTTTGGTATAGAGAAACCTAAATGGATGATTATGTGGACTAAAAGGAATGCTAATAGTCCTAATTATGCTGGTGGAATAAATTGCTGGGAGCCTATCCTGTATTATATAACCACCGAAAAATTAAGGCATAGAGTAGGTATAGATGTTATTGAACAGAATATTAGCATGCAAAGAGGTATAGGCTCTCACCCTTGTCCAAAACCACTTAAACTATTTAGAAAGTTAGTGGATAAGTATTCTAATGAAGGAGATACTGTGTTAGATTGTTTTATGGGTAGTGGAACTACAGCATGTGCAGCTAAACAATTAGGAAGAAACTTCATAGGATTTGAAACAGAAGAAGAATATAACAAGATAGCAAATGAGAGATTAAAGCAAAAAGTTGTGGAGGATTGGTTCTGATGGACTTAGTAACTATAATATTTATTATTATATTAATATTCCTATTAGCAGTCCTAGTTTTCCCAATCTCTGGGATGATATTTGATGACCCAACATTCATACATTGTATAATATATAAATTTTTAATTAGAAAACCATATATATTTATAAAGAATGTCTTATGTAAGTTTTTTGGAACAATATACAAAGTATTTTTAAGAGGAAAGATAAAGAAGATAATCAAAGAGATAGATAACAATGAAGACTTTAAATCATGCTTTGATGATATAGATGAAGAAGTTAAATCATGGAATGTAAATAAAATACATTCTTGGACATTAGAAAAGGGGTATTATTAAGATGAAATATTTATTAACACTTTTAATTTGGTGCTTTGTATCAATGATATGCTTAATATTAACTGCTATACTAGGAACTTATAATCCAATGTATATGATTCACTTTTTTGTAGGTATATTTCTTATAATAATATTTTCTATTCCAGATGCTATAAGAAGAGATAGAAAGTACAGAAAATATAGTAAAGAAATTAAGTACCCATATCATCCATCAATTAAATGTAATTGTGTAAGTTGTAGTAATGCAACATTTATACAAGGAATGTAAAATGAAGTTAGAAACGCTTAAAGATATTGAAAAAGACTTATTAATTTTTTATGGTGCATGTGGTCATTGTATAAATAATGTGGATTATACAGCAATAAACGGTGAAGACCATCCATTAAAACGAGGGGCAATAAAACACATAAAAAAATTGTTATGGAGATTACATTTAAAACCTAAAGATTTAAGGATACATAGAAAAGGAACTAGCATTATAACTTGTCTTGGAGAAACTGATGATTGTCCAATAGCAATCTATCCTGAAATGCAGAGAAGAGAGTTCCATATTATCTCATTTATAGTATACTTTTTCGATATAACTGAGGAAGATTTAAAATGAATATAAAGAATAGATTAGAAAAACACATAAAGAAGAATCAAGAAGCATATGATAAAAGTCATGTGCAGATAGATTCTAAGTTCTATCCAAGTTCATTAGGTTTATGTCCAAGGTTCTTATTCATGGAGAAGACTAATCCAAGAAAGGATTCAGAAGATTTAAAGAGTATTGGTATTGTAGGTACTATGTTCCATGATTGGATAGAAGATGAGTTATATAAAGATTATAAGTGTGAACAAGTAGTTAAATTTGATAATGGGAAGATTCAAATATCTGGAAGAGTAGATGCAGTTAATGATGAAGAAGTAATAGACTTTAAGACATGTAGTAATATAGATTATATAGATGAACCAAAAGATGAACATATTGCCCAATTAACCGTGTACATGCATATATTAAAGTTAAAAAAAGGGAAACTTATATATATTACAAAGTCTACATTTAAGTGTAAAGAGTTTACTATAAAGTATGATAAGAAGAAATTTGATGAGATAATAGCGAAGTTAGAGACAATTCATAATCACATATTAAAGAAATCAAAACCAACCGAGGTAGTTATAAAAGATACAATACCTCACTATACTATGTGTAAATATTGTAAGTATAGGGATATATGCTATAACAGATAGTTTATGTCGTTAAGGTACTCGTATGAGCTTTAAACGATACAAAATAAAAGAGGATAAACTAAAAACAAAATGAAGAAGAAACCAATTAAAAAGTGCCCATTGTGTAATACCATAAAGGTAACCATAACAGAAAATGGACTAAAATGTTTAATGTGTGGGTTTGAAAATGATAAAAATAAATTAGCACAATTTGTAACATATAATAAATAACAATGGAAATACAACAAGTAGATATTAAAATAGAAGACTTTATGCTAAGACTTAAAGGGTATTTTATTAGGTTGGATACTGGTGCAGGATTAATGCAAGAAGCAGATGACTATCATTTAGATATAAGTTCTGCTGATGAAATTAAGGCTATTGGGTTATTAAAAGAGACATACAATGAAGAATATGAAACTCTTTTAAAATTATTCCGAAAAGGAGAACACTTAGAAGCATACAGTTATATAGATAAATTAAAGAAAAGGAACAATAAAGATGAGAACTAAATTAACAAGAGAGCAAGTTGCATGTATAATCACTATATGTGGAATATTCTTTACATGTATTATATGTATTATTATATGAATATAAAATGAATAAACAAACAATACGAATAATTAATAATGAACTAGTGTTTCTAAAGTGGCTTCTAGAAAAGATTAAAGAAAAAAGGAAGATATATCCTGGGCTACAAATACTACAATATCCTGTTAGTGAAAGAATTAAAGAACTAAAAATGGAGTTATAAATAAAATGAAAAACAAAATAACAATAGAAGAATACTTAGCAAAGAAAGGATATGAAATAACTGAGGCATGTGAATATAGTCTTACTATAAACTCTGAAAATCATATGTGTAGATATTGTGTTGATTATCCAGTAGATAGGATGTTGGAGGACTTCGCATAATATAACTTAAAATGAAAGAACTAAAGAAATTAGTAGGTATGAGAGTTAGACATAAGATAACTAAAGAAGAAAGTGTAATAACTGGGAGAGCAGATACTCCTGTAATATTCCTAGAGAATGGAGATGCTTTTTGTGTCAATAGTCCAATAGATGATGATTGGGAGATAAAGGAGACATAATACGAATAAAATGAAAGAAATAGGAAGATTAAGAAATGGAATAGCTATTGTAGAAGATGATACAATTACAGAAGATAAAACAACAACGATAATACATAGACATAAAATGAAAACATTAAGTAATAAAGAATATGGGAATACTGAGTGTAAAGAGTGTAATTGTTCACCATGTAAACATATGATACAGCATCCAAGTGGTATATGGTTTATTCCAATTAAAATGGATAAAAAGAAAAAATGATAACAGATAGTAAGATTAATTGGAGAGACCAGATAGATTTAAAGAAAACTATCGAATTAAACTATGAACTAGGTAGAAAAAAAGAACTAGAAGAATCTTATAGTATACTAAGTAATTTACTTAATAATCTTGAAGATGATTTAGAACTAGATATGAGTGGAGAATCTGGATATAAGGATTATAAAGAGAGTTATAAAGCAGTTAAGAAGTATACATTAAAGATATTAAAGAGAGATATTAAGAAGATAGAAAAGGAGTTAAAAAATGGATAAAGAATTTTTTAAACCATACAAGAGAAGAGTATTTATTGAAACAGGAACAAAAGAAGGAGGAGGTATAAACAATGCACTAGCAAGTGGATTTAAAGAAATTTACTCTATAGAATTAGAAACTGATGCATATGATAAAGCAGTTAAAGTTTTTAATGATAAACCAAATGTACATCTATATCTTGGAGACTCTAAAACAGAACTAGAAAAAGTTTTAAAACTTATAGATGAACCAGTAACATTTTGGTTAGATGCACATTCAAAAGAATATGCTCCAATATTAGAAGAGTTAGAAGCAATTAAAAACCATCATATAAAAAATCACATAATCTTAATTGATGATTGTAGAAACTTTAAAGATTACTATGGTAAGATGGGGTTGTTTGAAGTAGTAAAGCGTGTTCAACAAATAAATCCAAATTATAAAATGCAATTTATTACTGCGAGTGAAGGATACCCACAGAGTGTTTTAGTTGCTAAAGAAGATTAAAATGAATAAAGAATTAATGCATAAAATAATAGAGAAGGTAATGGAACTAGTACATATAGCAGATATGGATGAGATGATATATGGAGAGAGTTATGTTGAGTTTGGAGAAAGAAGTATTAAAGTAATAAGTCCTAAAAATGTAATTGTAAATCATAAATCTAACTTAGATGAACCATATGGTAAAAGCATAGTTAATCCTTCTAAGAGTTTTTATGATAAATGGTTAGAAAGTGGAGAGCAAAATGATTAAAATAAAAGTACCTATGTGTATGACATTAAACAGGATGTATGCAACATTCAGAGGATACAGGGTTAAATCAAAAGAAGCAAGAGATTATACTAAAGAAGTTGCAGAGCTTATGTCACATTTAAAGTTTGAGAAAATAGAAGGTAAGCTAAAAGAGACACTAGATATGTATTCAAATTGGACTAATAAAGATGGAACTATTAAGAAAAAAGACTGCTCCAACTATGAAAAAGGAGTGAATGATTCAATCTTTCCATGTTTACCAGATATGGATGATAAACAAATTTGGAAGTTAGAGATTAATAAGATTCAATCAGATGAAGAATATATTTTAGTTAAGATAGAGAGTTTATAGAAACATTTATATACTAGTAGTTCGCTATATAACTAGGATGTCAGATAAAATAAAATCAACTAGTAAAAGGTTCTCATTGTTAGAGCCGATAGACAAATTAGAAATAGTATTTAGAGCATTAAAAAGCTTAGAAGAAGGTAATACAGCGTATGAAATCGCAAGAAAAGTGGGATGTAATCCCGATACTTCTAGAGCACATTTAGAAAAATTAAAGAAATTAGAATTAGTTAAAAAATTTAAAATTGGAAGATATGTTGTATTTAAGGCAAAAACAGATACACAATTTTCTATTAGAGCAACTTTAGAGAAAAAAATGGGATTAAGAAAATGAACAAAATAAAAGATAGTTATGGATTAACATCAATTATGAAAGATGGTGAACGTTATTTTAGATTTAATAAACCTATTGGTTTAACTAACGATACACAAACCGAATTAAGAATATGTGTTTTAATGCAAGGACATACAGACTTATATAAATTTATATATGGTCATACTGGTAAACAAACAGGAAATGAAAATGTTTCATTAAAAATAGCAAATATATTTATGGAAATCTTACAAAATGAATAAAATAAAAATAGATTTAAACGAAACTGGACAAGGAAAAGTTATTGTAGATGGTAAAGACTTATCAGAGATGGTTACTGGAATTAGTATTGATTGTGTTAATGGTGAAATTCCTAAAGTAAAATTAACTATTTTTGGTGAACTTAGTGTAAATATAAAAGGGATATTAAATATAGAGGATAATTTAGTATGACTAAACGACAACTTATAAAAAGTATTCTAGGTATTTATAATGTTTGGCAATATAAGTATGGTGTATCAAGATGTAAATTATTTGGTATAACTATAAAAAAGAGATGGAATTTTGATTCATATTATCCACAAGATAGGAGTTTTTGGAAAAATGACTGAAGGAAAATCAAACACTAAAAAACAATTAATAAGACTAGCAGAGTTAGTATCTGAAGGAAGAAACAATCATGATATATCTAGTGTTCTTAATAAAGAATTTGATTCTAATATAGATTCACATCAAGTTGCTAAGATGATTAAACGAGAAGTAATGTATAAGAAACAAATGATTTCTACTAATGAAGAGTTTAAGGAAATGCATAAGTCTACTCTAATGACATTAATGAATAAAGCTACAGAGAATATGGAAATTCTAGAAAACTTAAGAGATACACTTTTAGGAAGATTTGATGGATTAAAAGATACAATGCCTCATTCTCAATTAATGGCTTTCAATAAAGAGCTTAATAGTTCTCTTAGAACATACAATGATATAATTAGGTCTACTAGTGAGTTACTAAAGAGAATGGAAACTGAGACTACAGAAGTTAAACTAAATCAAGTTCAACAAGTTCAAGAGACAGTTAAAATACTTAAAGATTTAGAAGAAGCAGGTTATATTACAATAACAAAGGATTTTTATAAATCAGATTTATATGGGGGTGCAAATGAAAAAGAAAAAGAAATGTAATGATTGCGGATGCTTATGTTGGAGCAAAAGATGCCAAAAATGTTATTCCAAGATAGATAAGTCTGGAGCAAATAATAATTTTTATGGCAAAACACATACAAAAAAATCAAGATTATTGATTAGTAAAGGAAATAGTAGACCAAAACCTAAAGAAAGTATAACTAAGAAAAGATTATTTAGAGAAGGGAAATTAGTTTCATCATTTAAAGGAAAACATCTTACTGAAGCTGCTAAGAAAAAACATAGTAAATTTATGAAAGGAAGATTTCTAGGTGAAAAGCATTGGAATTGGAAAGGTGGTAAAATAGTATGTCATGGTTATATAAATATTTATTCGCCAAAACACCCTAAGAAAGATAAATTAGGATACGTCAGAGAGCATAGATTAGTAATGGAAAAAATTATAGGTAGATATTTAGAAAAAAATGAAGTAGTCCACCATATTAATGGGATAAAAGATGATAATAGAATTAATAATTTAAAACTTATGACTAAAAGTACACATGCACGTATGCACTTAAAAGAAAGAAATAAATTAAAAGATACAGAGATGTTTAAACAATTGAAAAAGGAGGATATGTAAAGTGAAAACTAAAATGACAGAAGTAATGTGTATCAAGTGTAAGAAGAAACTATTTGTACACCAAGAAGAGATACATCCTAAGAGACTTAAGTATCTTATTAAACGGTTAATGAATGATGATATACTAGGTGTATGGAGATTAACAGATTCAGATGGTATGGAAGTTTCAAGAGCATATTTCCATCCACATTGTCTTAAAGAAGAATATGCTAAATTAAAGGATAGAGAGTGTCAGAAAGAGTTCTATCTTAAAATGGTTACTAGACTAACAAACATAAAAGAGGTAAAAAAACAATGAGAACACTTATAATTGGCAAAGGAGAAATAGGAAAGAGCTTGGAGAGTATATTCAGTAAATATTATCCAACTTATATAAGAGACATAGATGGACATAGTAAAGATAGTTTTGAAATTATACATATATGTTTTCCGTATTCAGAATACTTTATTAATCAAGTAAATACATATAAGAAGATGTATAATCCTAAACATATTGTAATTCATTCAACAGTTCCAGTAGGAACATCTAGAAAATTAGATGCGACACATTCCCCCTGCGTGGGAATCCATCCACACTTAGGAGAAAGTCTAAAGATATTTACAAAGTTCTTAGGTGGTGAACATGCTAGTGATGTTGCACAATACTTCAGAAGAGCTGGAATAAAAGTAACTCTTACAGACAATCAAGAATCTACAGAATTAATGAAGATAATGTCTACAAGCTATTATGGTTTATGTATAGAATACACTAAGGAAGTAAAGAGATTGTGTGATGAAAATAATGTTCCTTTTGAACTATGGACTCTTTGGACAGATAATTATAATAATGGATATGAAAAATTGGGTTATCCAGAATATAGAAGACCTAATCTAACACCAATTATAAAGAAGATAGGTGGTCATTGTATCTTAACTAATTTAAAATTAATTAAATCTAAATTTACTAAGTTTATTGATGAATTAAATGATTAAATGAAAATACTACAATATGCATTACCTAGAAGTGGAAGCAGTTTATTAAAACAAATATTAAGGGAGTTAGAGTTAGATGAACATATTCATTCTCATGAGTTTGTTGGGGATTGCGAGTGGGATATGGTAGGAACCGTTAGAGACTTTAGAGATGTCTTTATTTCTCATTGGCGTATTTGGTTTGGACAGATTGAAGATGGTAAATTAATTAACATTCCAACGCTTTCTCAAATAAGTGATATGCTTAAAACTGTACAAGTTAAAATAGATGTATTAAATACATATGAAGAAAAGTATAAAGGAAGAGTTCTATGGTTAAGATACGAAGATTTCTATAATAATCATGATTATATTTTTGATAAACTAGAAAAATTTCTTGGACTAACTATATCAAGAGAAAAAAGAGAAGAGATTAAAGAGAATACATCTCTTGAAGCTAATAGAAAAAGACAAGATAGTGTAAAAATAGTAGATAAAAAAAGAATCTTTAATAATGTTGATGGGGATATACATGCTAATCATATAAGTCCTATTGACCCAGAACAGGGGTATTGGAAAGATATAGTTAAACCAGAACATTATGAGATTATTGAAGGCTTTTTCGCAAAGGAATTAAAAAGTTGGGGTTACAAATGACTAGTGAGAGTTATATTGCGGCTTCGGTATTTCCTTCTAAGTTATTACATACTAAAGTTATAGACGACAAAGGATTTATACCAGTTCATTTGCAGTTGGTTCCTACAAATGCTTGTAATTTATCATGTGATTTCTGTTCATGTTCTGATGTTGATAGAAGTAAATCATTAACTCTTGAAGAAATGAGAGGAGTTATAGATGTGGTTAGTGAGAGAGGAGGAAAAGCAATTACAATGTCTTTAGATGGTGATGAAATAATTCCTATAGAAAAGAATGGTTTTATTAAATTAGTAGAAATAAGAGAGTTTGTGAAGAATTTTGATAAAAAAGACAGATATTTTGGTTGGACATTAAATGATAATCACAAAAAGGATAAAATAGAAGATGTTTTCTCACATAAAAAGAAAGGAGATATGTACAAGATAACATTAGAAAGTGGTAGAACTATAACTACAACAGGAGACCATAGTATTTACTTTTATAATGGTAAAATTTTCTGTAAAAATGTTAGGGATGTAAATGTTGGTGATGATGTGGTTTTATCAAAAATAACACTCCCTACACACAAAACTACAATTGATACTTCTAAATTTTACAATGGTAATCGTGGAAGAGGTATTAAAAATCCTTTGGAAATAAAGATTGATAAAGGGTTATGTAGATTATTAGGATATTTTATAGCAGAAGGATGTCGTTCAAAGGATAATTACAGTTTAACATTTACTTTTGGAAAATATGAAAAATATGAAAAAAGATATGTAGATGACTTAGTTAAAATAATTAAAAATTTAGGATTCAAAGATAATTACTCAGTTTATAAGTATCATAATAAAACACAAATTAGAATTTGGAGTAAATGGTTCTGTGAAATGATGGAATCACTGGGAACTGGGGACTATTCTCAGTTAAAAAGAGTCCCAGATATAATATTAAATACTAGTAAAAAAAATAAAATAGAATTTTTAAAAGGGTTATTTGGTGGAGATGGTAATTTTAGGAGTACAACCACACATAAAAAATATAAAAGAAATACATTATGTTTAAAAACATCATCTAAAAAATTGATTCAATCAATGGTTTTTTTATTAGACGGATTAGATATTTTTTCAACCATTTTAAAAGGTAAAAATAATATAAGATATTTTGGCGACAGAAGAGTTAATGAAAGTACATATTATTCATTAAACATAAATAGAAGAATTGACCTTCTTAAAATTAAAGATGTTGTTTCATTTATAGGTGGAAAATTACAATATAAAGATAGTAAATTTAGTTGTTATAAACCTAAAATACAATCAAAACAAATAAATAAGGATGCATATACATTAAGAGTAAAAAAGATAGAAAAAATAAAATTTGAAGGAGAAGTATATGATATTTCAATAAAAAACTCTCATAGATTTATAACTTCATTTGGGATATTAGCCCATAATACAGGTGGAGGAGAACCATTGATACACCCTAAAATTAATGATGTAATAGATTATGCTGGAGACAGAGACATGGAAGTTGGATTAACTACTAATGGTGTATTATTAGATAAATTAGAACATCATAAAAATTTAACTTGGTGTAGAATAAGTAGTTCAGATGACAGAACACCAAATTATGAAGCAATAGAAAGAGCATTAAAGACAAATCCAGAAACTGATTGGGCATTTGCACATGTTGTAACTAGAAATCCAAATTATGATACTATAAGAGATATAAATAGTCTTGCTAATATCTTTAAATTTTCTCATGTTAAAATACATCCAGATTTATTTGATATAGATAATGTTCCAATGGGTGAAGTAAAAAAGTTCTTAAAGACTAAAGGAAGAAGAGTTATATATCAAGATAGAGAGAATATTACAGAAGGAACAAAAGATTGTTATATTGGTTTAGTAAAACCTATGGTTTCACCTGAAGGTGTTTTCCCATGTTGTGGGGCACAATATGCAATAAAAGGACAGAGAAGAGATATGGTAGATAAAATGAAGATTGGAGAAGTTAGTGATTTAGCAAGTATATTAGATAGTCAAAAACCATTTAAAGGTAAAATTTGTGATATTTGCTACTATTCCCAGTATAATAACGCTTTAAGTAAATTAAAAGAAACACCAAAACATAGGAGTTTTATATGACTAAAAAAATCAAACTAGGAATACCAATACATAAAGGTGCAGTGCAATGGGGACATATAGAGAAAAAGATGATGATGGAAGAATTTGATGTAGTACATAACTTAGATAAAGCAGATATAATATTCTTTTGGAATACTGTAGTTGATACATCTGTTGATTTAAAGAAATGTTTCGTATTTGCACAGGAAAGTCCTTTAACAAGTCATAGAAGATGGATATATGCTAATCCAGAATTATTTCATACAGCAGTATTTCATGACCCAGAAGGAGAGAATCAGTTAAGATTTTCAGATAATCCATCTGTGTTTCCTTGGGTACCTACTGAAGGAAGAGACTTACATAGAGAAGATACAACTATCACAGATAGGATAGTATTTTATGCTGGTGCTAG
>Ga0222679_1000485_pt1 | contig 13882 bp, 16 predicted proteins | sample AntAcemetagen939_FD_179843 | JGI IMG/M metagenome (GOLD analysis project Ga0222679, IMG submission 179843) | Saline water microbial communities from Ace Lake, Antarctica - #939 | ecosystem: Environmental > Aquatic > Non-marine Saline and Alkaline > Saline | place: Antarctica: Ace Lake...
TATCAGCTTCACAACACGCCATTTCATATATACCGTCGTATCTGGTATATATGTACTCAGATTCTTGCATCAATCCCATTGACTTTGTCATTAACATTAACTTTTTGTTCATTTTTGTTACTCCTTTGACAGTTTAGAGACGTGTCAAGGTCAAGGTCAAGTCGCTAACTTACAGGACACAAACTGATGTAACAATAGTATAGTTAATTGTAGCGTGTAGGGATTCACATAATAGCTTGTTACTACACGTAGTAGGGCAAGCCTGTAACACTCCATCAACTATAGCATTATTATACAAGCAATTTTTACACTCACCCTCATGAGTAAGTAGTGGGGCTAGGATATGAGATACTCTAAATTTGTCTACGACTGGTCTGTTCATGTTAGTTACTCCTTTTCCTTCTTTTAATTATCTTTATTGTCGCACGTACAGGAATGTATGTCAAGAAAATTCGTACGATTAATACATTTATTTTTGCGCGGTACTCCGGGCTGCACACGTATGTTTATGTATGCATAGACTATGCCAACTATAGGCTTATGCAGGAATCGTGCCACCTTACATGTTACATGTACTTGCATAAAGCATGCCAACTATAGGTGTATGCAGGAATCGTGCCACCTTACATGTTACATGTACTTGCATAAAGCATGCCAACTATAGGCGTATGCAGGAATCGTGCCAACTATGTTACGTATGATGCTTAACATGTTTATTTATATGTATGTTGATTATATGTATGTTGATTATATGTATGTTGACTGTTAACATGTTAACCATTAGCACAGTAACCGTTAACAAAGTCAGTTTGACATCGATGCCCTACCGTTTCAGAGACGCAGCGGCATCACACATTTTTAGTTAATCCAAATTCCCTAAAAGTCACACAGTATACAACATACCCTATACAACAATCAACAAAGTCACTTATAACACAAACACTAAACCATAAACATACAATCACACAATTTTCAACTACCCACGTAAGTAACTATACGCACGCTATATACAGTAACGCACATAATGACTAGAAAACACCGTAATAATCAATTACTTGTACAGTATCTTAAATACCTCACGTTTTATGAATTATTTTACGTAATTTTCTTGCTTTCTCTCACTGTTTCTGCTATAATAGAGTTAAGGAACTGTATATAAAATGGCAATCTCTGAGGCTTTAAAAGACAAAGAAGAACTAATATTTGACGCTTATTGCAAGTCATTAGACCTAGACCTTGCATTAAGTGTCATATCCTTATCTGAGAAGGAACTTGACGAGATAAACGCAGATGAAGAGTTTGTTAGCCGGTTGATGCGTAGGGAAGCAGAAGAAAAGCAAGGCTTAATACAGAAGCTGCGAGACTTAGCTAATCCAGAGAAAACACCATCGCCATCAGCGAGGTTGTCAGCTATAGAGAAGTTAGGGATGATTGTATGGCCGAGTAAGTTTGGTAAAGGCGACCAAGCCGATAAGCAGCGAGGTACATCAGTGGAGATATACACATTCGAGATACCGGATAATAAGCGATAACATGATATTGTTATACCGGATAAATTATTGTTTTTGAGTGACGGGTGATGAGTGTGTTGGGAGCGATGATGAGCTAAAATGAGGTTCGCTTTGTCCCAAGATACAGTGGCATACTAGTTAAAAAGGTAAGGGTAGAGTGTGGTAGCATGTTACTAGAAGACTTTGCGGTAGGCAAGAGTAAGTTTACAAGGACGAAGCAGAACGTGATTATTGTGCGACCCCAAGATGGGCCACAAGCGCAGTTCCTTGCTTCTCCTGCTGATATATGTATAATGGGCGGGGCTGCTGGAGGTGGCAAGTCGTATGGGTTGCTACTAGAGCCTTTACGTTATCATAACAACCCGAAGTTCAAGGCGGTTATCTTTAGACGAGAGTCAGCACAGATAACAAACGCTGGTGGGTTGTGGGATACAGCAGAAGATTTGTATAGTAAGTTTAATGCAGTAGGTGTTAAGACACCAAAGCCGCATTATAGCTTTAAGAAGGGTATGACAGTATCCTTTAGCCACATGCAGTATGAGAAGGACAAGATAAGTTGGGATGGGTCGCAGATTGCATTAATTGGTTTTGATGAACTGCAACACTTTACCAACACACAGTTCTTTTACATGGGGTCAAGAAACAGGTCGATGTCGGGTGTAGCTTCCTACATGAGAGGAACTTGTAACCCCGACCCTGATAGTTTCCTTGTTGACTTTCTAGCATGGTGGATTCAACAAGAAGGTGAGAAAGGTAAGGAAGAGCAAGCCGGTTTTCCTATTGCAGAACGTGCGGGTATCATACGATACATGGTGCGTATTGAGAATGAGATATATTGGGGTGACACACCACTAGACTTACAAGTGGAAGTGAACTACAAGTGTGGTAAAGGGAAGTACATCATTGCTCTTGAAAAGAATGATAATGACCCATTACACTTTCGGCCAAAGAGTGTAACGTTTATACCAAGTAAGGTAACGGATAACAAGATATTGTTATCACAAAACCCTGAGTACTTAAGTAGTTTACGTTCGATGTTAGAGTATGAGCAGCAGAGGTTGTTAGGTGGCAATTGGTTTGCAAGACCTTTAGCTGGTGAGATATTTAAAGAGCACTATTGGAATAGAACAGAAGGCGTACCTAACAAGTACCATATTAAACGGATTGTGCGGTATTGGGATAGAGCTTCAACGTTACCTAGTGATGTGAATCCAGACCCCGACTATAGTTGTGGTGCATTGGTTGCTATTGCTGATAACGATGATATATATGTATTAGACATTGTGCATGGTAGGTGGGAAGCAGGAAACTTACAGAAAACGATGTTAGACACTGCTAAGTTAGATGGTCGGGAAGTTCCTATTTGTTTAGAACAAGACCCCGGTAGTGCTGGTAAGTTTGAGGCACAATATAACTTGCGAATGTTGGCTGGTTACAATGTGAAGTTGATGCCGAAGAGGTCAAGTAAGCTTACGTACTGGCGACCATTGGCAGCGCAGGCTATGGCGGGCAATGTGTATCTTAGTATGAAGGACTATAAGAATAAAGGTGCTAAGTCAAAGTGGATTAAACCTTTTGTTAAAGAGGCTGCTGGTGTTACCGATGGTACACAGCATGGACATGATGATATGGTAGACGCAGTTGCAGGTGGATTTATATATATTGCACAGAAGATTAATGCTTCTATGGGGTTAAGTCCAACTGCTATGATTAAAGGGATGTAATATGGCAGGCATGATGCTATGGTTAGTTGGTAGATGGAAAGGTGATAAACCATGGGAGTTGATGGGGTTATTCAATAGTAGGCAGAAAGCTATTGATAATTGCACAAGAGACAATGACTTTGTTATGGATGATATTGAGCTTAACAAACACCTTGGTGATGAGATAACTCCTGATGGGTACTATCCTAAACTTGGTCATGTATGTGCTGGTGACAATCCAGAAGTTGTAAAGGCACGTGAAGCACTACAGGTATAATTTTTTATTTATAAGGGGATGTGATGGTAGATAACAAAACCTACAAGGAATTGTATGCGGAGCAGTTTGAACAGTTAGCAACGTTCATGGATGACAAAGATAAGGCAAGGTCTGAGTTGTTAGACCTAGTTGATAGGTATGGTGTGGCGCACTTGCAGGAAGAAGTGAAAGCAAAGTTGCCGAAAGATTTACGTCAACTAAGGTTTCCACCTTGGCGAGAACAACCTAATGTAGTAGCACAGATTGTGTCTACTACAAAAAAGGCTGTTAAAAACATATTGACATATGATAAGTTTGCTAAGCAATATGGTAGTAATGAAGACTTATTCACATTAGAGTGGGTTAAGTTCGCAAGGAAATATGGGTTTAAGAAAGAACCTAAGACATACATTGATAGAAAGTCATTTATAATGAAACAAGTTTATGTTAAGTTAAGAAGGATGAGAGATGAGCAAACGGCAACCACTTCTTAAGAAGTTATTACTCAGCTCAGTTAGTACACTATCCTCGTTGTACGACCAGTTGTATTCTGAAACAACAGGGAACACACGACAGATTGTGTCTAAGTCAGGTATTTCTATACCTTCGTATCCTGTATATAAACTTGACTTAGCTGAACGTGTAGACACAGGTCTTACACGTGACCTATATAGAAATAAAGACAATCGCTATGCCTTAGCTGGACAACTAGCAAAACCTATCATAGATAACCTTGTAAGTTTCATTGGTAAGCCTGAATTTATGTACACAAGCGAAGCTCAGAAGAAAGTATTTGATAAGTTTGTTGTACCTTATAAGAATATTCATAGGATGAGCACTAGAGATGGTGATGATGCAATATGGGTACAATGGCAGAACGATCATATAGAGTTTGTTGTTATACCACCAGAAGTTATTAAGGAAGTGTGGATTGACCCTGTACTTAAGACAATAACAGGTTATAAGCTGAAAGAGTCGACCTCCTACTCTAAGAAGGAAGAAACATCAGCTAGGTCTACTACAGAGATAGAGGTTACTGCAACATACTTCAAGAGAACATCACAAATTGATGGCAACCAAGAAGAGGCTACTGTGGTCAATCCTTTTGGTGTTATACCTATTGTTATGCTACCTAATGATTTAGAAACATTTGAGATTCGTGGGCATTCAGAGTATGAGAACATTGAACCTATGCTTAAGTTCTATCATGACATGACATATGAAGCAGGAGTTTCACAGAAACGTGACGGACATCCTAAGTCAAAGGTTAAAACAGGAAGTATTGGTAATTGGGTCGATAACAACTTTGGTGCTGGTACATGGGCACAAGTTAAAGAAGGTAATGCCTCTATATCATTACAAGACAGAGATTTGTTTGTACTTGAAGGTGATGAGGACATACAGTATATAGAGTCCAACAAAGCAACAGGTGACTATACCAAGTTGTCGGAGACTGCATTTACTAACATAGTAGAAGGTTCAGGCACACCAGAGATAATCTTTGGTGCTAACCTTGGTACGAACCTTGCCGCTGCTATAGAGCAGCGACCTATTTGGCGTAAACGTGTTACAGATAAACAAGAACAGTTCAGTCCAATGTGGCAAAAAGTATTTGAACTTGCGTTCATGGTGTACAATTATGCAACGTTTAGTAACATTGGTTCTAAGTTCACTTTAGAGTGGCCTGACCCTGACTTCGCTTCCACAAAAGAAAAAGCAGACTCTCTTAACATATATGCAAATGCACTCGTTAAACTAAAAGAGAATTATCTTGTTGGGGATGAAGAAGCACATACCACGTTAAAGAAACTGAACTTGTTGAACCTAGAACATGATTTTGAGAAGCACGAACTAGATATTGAAAAGACTGTTGCAAAGACCGCTAAACGAAGATTGATTGCTCCACCACAAGGTAAGACACAAGCAAGTGCAGGAGTTGGTGGTGAGGAAGATACCGGTGAAGGTGACAACGCCGATGCCGAAGATGGTGGCAAGGAAGATGCAAAGGTAGACGGAGGAAAGACAAATGGCTGATAGAATTAAGTATAATCCGGTTAAAGGTGCTGATGGAAAATACGAATCGATAGAAGAAGTATCAAGTGAACCAGTAAGGTATAAAAGTAACATCTCTACTACCATATTACCAGATAGTGTTTCTATTGGCAATGATGCTGCTTTTAAAATATTAAGTGAAGGTGATGAGGAACCCTACTTTTTTGTAAACACTGTTATGTTAGGGGATAAGTACAAAACATTAAACTATCCACCTATGACACTCACAAAAGAGTGGGGTGAGTCATTCGCAAAAGGTATTAATGCAGTACCATCACCAATGTACATTAAAGGACATGAGGATTCTAACTGGCAGTTAGAGCAGTTCCGAATACCTGGAGATGGTTATCTTGTAGGTGGTAAAGTAACAAAGATTGATGGTGATGATGCACTTGTTCTTAAAAACTATTTACTGAAAGGTGATACCGAAGAGAAGAAAGCATTGTCAATTAAGACAGTACGTGAGTTAAAGGCTGGTATGTTATCTACATCAACTGGTGATATACACAAGCGTAGAGTTGAGTTTGATGAAGATGGAGATGCTGAATACTATGTCATAGAGTCCATAAAAGGTCGAACAAATGCGTTAGTTGAACATGACATGACTGGCTCACATGCCAATATTGTTGGAACTAACTTTAAACAAGGTACTAAATCCACCGTTGGTGGAAGTAACGATATTCAAGGAGACGAAGAAATGGCAGCAGAACCAAAAGAAATGACCATCGAAGAAATGATGGTACGTTTTAAGAATCTCGCCAATTTAGGGAAGCTGGATGGTCTCAAATTGTCCAGCGAACTTGGCATTGATGTCAAGACACCTGACGAGGTTGCCGGATTACTTAGGCTCAAAGCGTTTGAGGATGTTAATGGCAACATTACCAATTACCTCAAAGCTGAGGAAGCAAGACAAAGTGAAGAGTTCGATTCACTCGTAGCGAACGAATTGAAAGAGGCATTTAAGAATGAGACAGTTGCTCTTGTTGCAAAGGCTTTATTTAGTATCAAGAAAGGTACAAAAGTAGAAGTACTTGCTGAGATTGAACGTGTCAAGACAGAGGAAGCTGTTCTCAAACTAAGAAGTGATCTTGCTTCCAATGGTAACTTTGTGCCTGGAAGTGACAACGACACTGGTGATAATACCGGTGAAGAGATGGAGGGTTAACACATGGCAGTCACAGTTACTACATTAAGAAACCACAAATTCCAAAACAAAACCGTTGAAGATCGCATTGTTGTTCTTGAGAATACACTTGCTCGTGATGTTGAACAATTTGAACTTGTTATCTTTAATGGGTACTTTGGAGAGGTTCGTAACGTTGAAGATGTTGCGAATGGGGACGATATACTTGTCAACATTGACAGTAATCGTATCATATGTACAGATCAGGTTGGCGCTGGACAGACATTTGCTGTTGGTGGGAAGGTATGGTTTGATCCGAACGCCGCTGGTGCCGCTGGTGCATTGTATGACGCAGAAAATGTTTCTGACTTTGTTGCAGTAGGTATTGTTACGGCAATTGATACTGCATCACAGGCGTATCTTGAATTTAGACCTTTTGCACAGGACACTGATATTACCTTGGTAAGAGACGCAGCAAGTGCTGCAGAAGCTGTTGCCTTGAACACTGCACACCGTGGTCTTGTCGCAGGAAACCCGCATGTTGTTACAGTTGCAGAGCTTTCATTAGACAACGTAGATAACACAACCGACCTTCTTAAACCACCTTCAACAGCTCAAATTCTCATTGACGGTGACCAAGATACGGCCATTGGTTTGAACACAACGCACCGTGGGTTAGTTGCAGGAAACCCGCATGTTGTTACGAAAGCAGAAGTTGGACTTACTGATGTTGATGACACAACTGACCTTCTGAAACCACCTTCAACAGCACAGATTTTGATTGATGGTGATCAGGACACGGCTATTGGTTTGAACACAACGCACCGTGGTCTTGTTACAGGAAACCCGCATGTTGTTACGAAAGCAGAAGTTGGACTTACTGATGTTGATGACACAACTGACCTTCTTAAACCACCTTCAACAGCTCAGATTGCTCTTAATACGGCTTATGCGCTTAATGCAGCAAAAACCGTTGCACTTCCGATTACAGCAGACGCTTCTGGTGGTATCGAATTTGTTCTTGCTACTTACGGTTTAGCTGCTGGTGATAAAATCTTTGATGTTCTTGTAGTAGCTACTACAAGTGAAGCAAATGGAGCACTAACACTAAGTCACACTGGTGGAAATGCTATCACAGATGCAATAGCCTGTGTAACAACCAAAGCAATTGATAGAGTGGCAACACTCGATCAGGCAGAAGTGACCATTGGGGCAGCAACTCTCAAAATTACGGCCGCTGGTGACACACCAGGCGACACAAGAGGCATAATGTATGTTTCTTATATCCCAGCATAGGAGGCTGATAGATGAATAACTTAATTATTTCCAAAGAAAGCCTCAGAAGAGACTTTTACAAGAGACTTGAAGATGGTAAACCTGTCCATGTTTCACCGCAACAGGCTGTAACAATTGCTAATGCTCAGTTCGGTATTAGTGGTGTTAAAGCACCGAATATGGCACTTATCAATGCTATGCGTCCTCTTTCTAGCCGAAAAGGAATTACGCTTACTGGTAAGTACAAGAGTGGGTTTGATTATCGATTCAAAGGCGGTTCAATCAATGAAATGATTGCCTCTGGTAAATTTTCAAGCTCGTCAACAAACACCCTGTCAGCAGACTGGACTAACTTTGTCAACGCACAGAGATTTGACCTAACTGTAAGGCAGATGGAACATCAAACGATAAGAGGAAACTTTTACCGTGAAGTTATGATGCCTAATGCGACAGCGACAATTACACCGCAAGAGATGTATCCCTATGCTTTCCGTTTCAGTGAAGTGGATGGTCAGGGTCAGGCAGTACCACAAGGTACTATCATGGGTGGTGAGACCGATTCTATCGCTTTCAAGATTTATGCAACTGGTTTCAATTACACTTTACTGTTGTCATTGTTTAATCAGACGTTCGATCTTGAAAGAATGAATGATGGTGTTGCAGTTGCACATGCTGCAAAGAAAGATGATCTTGCAATGTCCCCAATCTTGGATTACACCTACACAGGTACACAGCAGACTGCTGCTGATACAACTGCAAGTGCTGGTGCACAGGAGTTACTGTACAGAACGTTGTCTAACGCAATTGACGACATGGGTAAAAGAAGCGAGCCTTCAAAGGGTGAACACGACAAGTATCTTGTTGCTTCTGATCTTACCGTTCTTTGCTCTACTTACGACTCTCATCACATTGCTCCTCTTGTTGCTAGTGGACTTCCATCAGTTAACCAGATGAGACTTCCACCACTCACCGCAATCACTAAGATTGTAACTTATGATGACACAACCATTGAGTTTCCAGAAACAACTGACACATACACAGGTGTTACCGCAGGTACAATTTATCTCGTTAAGTCGAATAACCGGATGATGATTCCGATTAAACGTGCGTTGACAATGGAATTTGACCCGAATCCAAGTGTTCCTACTCTGTCAAAAGAGGAAAGAGCTTGGTATATCGTAGAGTCAATTTACAACACTGGTATTGCTTCTTACATTCAAGAAGTCACACTTCCTGCTTGGCCATAGAAGTAAGTATTTTCGCAACTCTAGGTAGGGGTGTAAAAGCCTCTACCTATACTATATAGGTATACTAATGACAGACCTTGAAAAACTTCAGAAATACATGTATCCGTATTACCAAGATGTTGGTGATGAAACTCTGTTAGAAGTATATCTTACTGATTTTTTAACTCCCTATTGTGCAGCTTCTGAGTTGTGGGGAGAACTTGCACCTAGCATAATTGCTGGTAAAACAGTTAAGTCATACAGTACAGGTGCAGAGAGAACTGAGTATCTTGACCCTGTAAAGATTACACAAACATGTACTTATTTTAGTATGTATTATGCAAGGAAATGCAAGGAAGCTAGTGGAACTAATACAAGTCAAGCTGTACTACTAACGAAGCCAGAGATAGCTAGAGGCGCAAAGGTATGAGCACTTTTGACTTTAATCTAATAGCTATTCGTGCAGAAGAGGTGAATCGTATAGCTGTTGACCCTGCTACCGTTACGGTAGCTACGTACACTACTAAAGTTGATGGTTATGGAAAGACTGTAAGAAATTTGGCTGTTTCCCCGACCTCAGACACAAAGTCTGATGTTAGGGTAGCAAATAAAGTTTCAACACTTGATGAAACAGGAAAGAGACTTACACCGGATAATGTAATATCAAGTAAGTACCTTATTGCATCTTATGATAATACTTGGTTAACTAAAGGGTTATTGGTAACAGTGAATAGTATAGCTTATAAAACTGATACAGTTCACCTAAACACAAGGTTTGGTGGCATTATAAGTAAGACTTGTTTGTTGATGGACATTACAAAGAGGAAAGCATAGTGTTAATTAAGTTAGAAACTAAAGCTAAGTATGATGCACAGCTTAATGCAGTATTGTTTGAAGATAAGGCAACTGCATTACGTATGGCTCAGATCATTATAACACAATGTGTACTGTTAGAAGATATAGAGGTGAGTGTAGCTGAATGTACTGAGGAAGACAACATACATCCTATGTGGCGTGGAAGGAAGCGAGGAGAACATGCCGAAGATAAAAGCTAGTTCACCTAATCCAATGGCAGAGATAATGTTGTTTTATAGTACTGCTGAAAAGTTAGGATATGCACTTGCAGTAGCTTATGCAGCAAAGGCATTAGTTTATTTTCAATCAGTACAACGTGACTTAGGTAAAGGTGCTCTTGGAGAGTTTTGGACTAATAGGACTAACATTGCAGCAAGTAAGTGGATTGCAAAAGCTTTTCGTACACCAACAAGTTATGGTTTTTACGTGGCACATAGTAATGATGTTAAATATGGAAAGTATCTTGAATATTATAATGATGAGAGATTTGCAAGTTTAAAGCCAATAATGGCTATATTTGTACCTCCTTTTTTAGCAGAACTAAGAAAAATTTATGGTAGGGATTTTCATTATGATATTACCCACGGTGTATAAGTATCTTCAAGGGCATGGTACTATTAATGATGTGTTTACAAGGGCTAACTCATGGGCTAATCCCGGACAGCTTACAGCAGCGTATCTTGTCATATGGGAGGATACCAGTTTTGCAAATGTTAGTGATAATGGTGAGGTAAGAGTAAAAATATCCTGTCATGTGCCACCTGAGAATGATGATGACCTTGATAAGTATATAGTGAATGAATTGTTTACTTTGTTAGATAAGAAAGTGCTTACAGATGGTGCTTTTAAGATAAGGTTAAGTGTTACAGCAGAAATGACTGATGTTTCACTAAATGATGATGGTACAATATCCCGAAGTCGGGTTATTACATTAGCTTCAAGATGGAGGTAACTAACGGTGAAGAGGCAATATGTTTATACAAAGAATGGAATAGAGCTTTTTAGAACTGAGGAAAAACCAGCTAAATTAGCTCGTTCATTTAAAGTTTCTGTGACTGAATCAGTCATAGATGTCGCTACTAAAACTGTTGAGGTCAAGACCTCTACAAAGAAGAACAAGGAGTAAGATATGGCTTATAGTTTTGACAGTCGAGCTGGCTTCTCGAATGAAGGATTTAGAGCCAGAAGGCTTAATCCTGGAAATTCCTATCCAGCAACAGACAATCATTTAGGTGCGAATGGGGTAATTGACTGCTCTGCATTACTTGCAGGAGACAGTATCATCTATCGGTTTGACGCAACAGGAGACTGGACAACCACCGTTTATAATATATCAGCTCTCGGTGCAACTGAGACACCAACAACACTCACTAATGCTCTGAAAGCACTTGGTGCACCTTTTACTGACGTGTTCACTGCTACTGTTGATGTTTCAACTGGCAGAGTTAAGTTTGCTGATACTGCTGGTGGACATGATTACATGGAGATCAAAGGTGTAATTGGCATTGTATGTGGGTTTGGTGGTACTGATGATGCTGCTGCAATCGGAACACAGTTTGTTGACTGCTTTGATGACTCAGGTGCTTTTACGGTTCCTCCTATCAACAAAGATGGTGAAGAGATTGAACAAGAGTCTGGGCGAGGACAAATTTGGAACTTAATCATTGACGCACTGCATAAAGGTATTGCACCTTCAATTGCATTGCTTGATGAACGTTACGAGTTTAAAGAGATGCTTATGGGTGGTGCTTGGGATGACACAGCACAGGAGTACACACCTCCTACCACTGACCTTATCAACAAACCTCAGTGTGCAATGGAATTTTTTGTTCCTAAGTATGCAGAAGGTACAGGACACAGAAGTGATTTTGTTGGTTACAAGATGTTGAACATACTACGTCTCACCGGCATGGAAGGTGAAGTCTCTCACGCTGTAAAAGCTTGGGCTGGCTACCAGTACGATTGTATTGTGCAAGAGTACGTTGAGTCTGGTGTTAAATATCCAGGTTACACTGAAAAAGAGCTGTCAATTGCAGAGTATGCGGCTTTAGGTTTGCCTGCCTAAAGATATTCTATTTCTCCGTGTGGCAGGTGGTCTACCCTATCTGCCACACCTTTGAGGTACACATGTTAAAACCTATATACTCTCTAGAAGAAACAGAGAGGTTGATTGCAGAAAACACTGAAAAGATAGTGATGCTTCCTTGGAATGGTAACTACATTCCTTTTAAATTACGTATGTTAAACTCTACACAGATGAAAGCTTGTGGAGATTTTTCAGTTGTTTCTATAGCCAATGAAGAACAGGAACAAGATAACGCTTTAGATATTGACAAAGGTGAACAGTTCAAAAATATATTGAGCCTTAAGAATACACAAGAGAAGATGTTAGAGATGGCTCTTGTTAGTCCTACGTTTGATGAAATATGCAATATACTTAATGCTTCTGATCTTATTATAAGTATAAGAGCAACATTAGCTAAGTGTGATGAAGCCATAAAGACTGCAACAGATCTTACTATGGAACAGACAGCAGAGTTGGTAAAACGTGTAGAAGATTACAAGTTGTATCTTGCTTTCCTCTATCCGGAAGATTTTATAGGTGCTTTTGTACAGTATATAGTGCAAAGAGAACATACTGACATTGATATTATCTCACGTAAGATACTGTTAGAGGTTGGACTTTCTGCTGATAAGTTTGGTGGTAGACCTTCCGACTTTCTTGAAGGTAATTTCACTGAATATCAGAAACAGGATATGGATAAGGCATCAAGTAGTATAGTATTTCAGTACAGAGAAGATGAGAAGACAGAAAATAACGCTAAAGACAAGTGGCACAGAAACAAAAAGAAGTTTAAGGGTAACACATAATGGCAGATGACACCAATGTAGGTAGCTCTTTTAGTAAAATCTCTGTTGACATTTCTGATGTTGGTAAAAAGGTAGCCAAGCTCGCTGGTGTTTTTAAGCTGGCTACTGCTGGTGTTAAAGGGTTTACTGCTGCGTCTGTAGCAGGTTTTGCAACTACGGGAGCGGCTGCTATAGGATTAGGACTTCTTGTTGGGTACGTACTTGTAAAAGCATTTCAAAAGCTATATGGTGCTATGAAGAAAATTATTAAAGTGTCACTTGAATATAATCAGTCATTAGCTAATACACAGTCAGTTGCAAGAGCAACAGCTAGTGAGTTAGGTAAACTAGATGCAGCAGCAAGAAGTGCTGGTGAGACAACACGTTTTACTGCGACAGAAGCAGCAGATGCTTTATACTATCTTGCATCAGCAGGGTTTACTGCAACTGAATCAATACAAGCACTTGAAGGTGTACTTGCATTGGCACAAGCAACTAACACGAGTATGCAGGTTACAGCAGAAGAACTTGCTGTTGTTATAAGTCAGTTTGGTTTTGAAGCAAGTGCTGCATCAAGAGTTGCTAATGTGTTTGCGGCTTCTATTACAAGTTCACAGTCAACAATGGACAAGATGATATTCTCTTTCCAACAAGCTGGCCCGATTGCAGCAGGTCTTGGTATAAGTCTTGAAGAGACTGCTGCCGCAACAAACTTACTAACCAACTCTGGCTATCGTGGGCAAAGAGCAGGACGTGCATTAAGAAAGATATTTGGTCAGTTGTCATTTGAGACAAGTACTATGTCCAAGAAGCTACGTGCATTAGGTTTAGACTACAACAAGTTTAATGTAACTACAAATACATTGACAGAAGCTTTTGGGTATCTCCATGAAGAAGGTGTTAATACATCACAGGCTTTTGCTTCTTTTGGAACCGTTGCCGCAGGTCAGGCCGCAGTACTTGTTAATGCAGGTAAACCAGCTTGGGAAGAAATGACTGCCGCTGTTACTGATACCAATAGAGCTTATGAA
>Ga0222679_1000493_pt1 | contig 13766 bp, 14 predicted proteins | sample AntAcemetagen939_FD_179843 | JGI IMG/M metagenome (GOLD analysis project Ga0222679, IMG submission 179843) | Saline water microbial communities from Ace Lake, Antarctica - #939 | ecosystem: Environmental > Aquatic > Non-marine Saline and Alkaline > Saline | place: Antarctica: Ace Lake...
ATTTAAAAAATTACCTTTTAATATTTCAGAAATAGGATTATTATTATTTAAAACTAAAAATGTAGTTCCAACTAAAAATGCAATCATACATACCCCTAATATTATTATTGTTTTTTTAATCATGCTCCAATGTCCTCGAAATCATCCCTACCTTTTGGTCTTGGGAGATTACTATAAGTTAATATTATTATTATTGCCCATACAATTGGGATTATGTAAGGCAAATTCAAAATAAATGTTGAAGATTTTGTAAGTTGGTCTGCATATACTCCTAATAAAACAGAACTTGAATTTATTACTGTGCTATAAGACCTTTGAAAAATAACTGCTAAAATAAATGCAACAATTAATATTCCAAATTCAACAACAACCCATATTCTTTTGTTAGTAGCAAAGGAATATGCGCAAATTATCATAAGAATAATCATTCCAAATAAAAGTCCAATTCCCCAATAATCAGCACTATTTAAAAAACTATTAATTCCTTGTCCTAATGTATCTTCATAAACTTCTGTAAAATTTTGACCACTTACATTAAGGTCTATGCTATAAAATACTGTATTAACTAAATTTCCTCCATAAACAAAAATTCCAATTATAATTATTGAGAAGAATGCAAAGAAAATTATAGGAATTAACATTATTGCCCTCATTTTTTATTAAACCTACTTAGTTCCTCCTCTTTTAATTGGATTATATCTTCTTTTATATCTTTCCATGAATTGTGTCTTAAAATTGCATTTGTAATTTTTTCTGTTGAAGTTCTATCTTTTGATTCTCCACTTCTTAATCTTTTGTCTTTTATATCTTCAACTTCAAGATGAAATTTAACTCCAATTCTTGAAGAAACTCCACCATTTCTTTTTGTTAATTCCTCTCTTTGCATATTTTAACTAAGCCTCCCATCTATAAATGCTTTCCCATGTCTTCTTATGGTTTTGCTCCATAAAATATCTTTCCATGCATTATAGAATAATAAAATTAATATAAACATTGTAAATCCAAGAGATAATCTTCCAGAATAAACAAGGATGTTTGTTATAAAGTTAGCAAGAGAATCTATGCTTAAAAAATTATTAGAAATTGCAGATAATATTTGTAAGAACCACATGAAAAAACCAACAGAAAACCAAGCAGATAATAATTTAAAATATTTTGATTTTGAGATTGTAGTAATGCTTCCATCAGCATTTATTTCATTTTGATAAGGCATTTTAACAGCAATTGCCCCAAAGAAAACAGCTACGATAAAAGTTCCAATTAATAAAATAATATATAAAAATGATTCTGCTGTGGTTAAAGTTCTTCCAAAATTAGTTATTAAAAACCAGAGCGTTCCTGTTTTACTTTCAACTTCATTTCCACAATCATAATTATATTGATATTTTCCAATTCCATTTTCAGAGAAGTTCCCTTTATCTATAACAAATGTAAAATCACTTTCACTTTTTATTGCTTCCCCAACTTCAATTATTTGTGAATTTTGATTATTTCTTATGTTTGTAAAATTACAATAAGTACAATTGTTGCAAGTTTGATAAATTGTTGCATTTAAGGTTATTGGAAAAGTTCCAATACATCCTTCACTTTCTTTACATTCATCTAATGCACTTGCAAAACTAATTAAAAAAAATACTCCAAGTAAAAGTATTAATAGTTTTTTCATTTTATTTTACCTCAATATGACAATCATCATAAACCCAAAGGATATTTCCATCCCCAACATCCCCAAGATTTGTTGTGTTTATTTTTGCATCACAAGAGAAATTTCCTGAACCTGTAAAATTTAAATTTCCTGTTCCGAGATTGCAATCATCTGTAATAAAACAATAATCTGATAAATCCACTTCCCAATTTTCATTAAGTCCTGCGCAGGTGCATGTGTCTGATGGTGGAACAGCTATTTTACTAAAAGCTAAAGTTAAAGTTCCCCAATCATCAGTGCCTCCTATATTCATAGTTCCTACATTAGCCGAACTGACTGTTGTAGCTGAGGCTTCTGTTTTAGAAATAAAAGTAAATCTGCTATCTACTCCTATAGCATCTGTTTGGTCATCTTCTAAAATCCAATTAACAGGGGGAGGGCTTACACTCCACGCAGGGTTATCTCCAATTATAGAAGAAGAAATTACAAGTCTATCATCTCCTGTAGTAGTAATTTCAGAGGTTAAAGGAATTTTAGTCCTGTCTTCTGCACTAGTTGCATCTTCATAAGGGATTGAATCAGTAACACATCCCCTTATCACATAACAAAGAGTATGTAAATTCCCATATTCGCTTGTAATTTCTGGACCTGCTGTACCTGCACCAGGTGCTCTTTTCCAATACCAAGCCATAGTTGTCGCAGTACCTGCATTTACTTCTGTTATTTCAGTCCATCCAGCAGTTTCTGTTGATAAGGTATTACCAATTTCATCAACTAAAGCCCCTACTAATAAAATATCATTTTCTAAGTGTGCTGGGGGGGTTGGAGTTTGTGGTGAACTTCCTGCAGCAATTGAACCTGCAGAAATAAATCTTGGTTCTAATTCCACAACTGCATAAATAGCGAACACCCCACTCCAATGAGCAGTTGATGACCCCCAAGAGCTTGTTAAAGAACTTGAAGATGATTTCCAATTATAATCTCCTGATCCTGATTTCCAACTACCATAAGTCGCTGTTACAGTACTATCTAATTGTGCAGCTATCCAATATGTAGTTCCTGCGGTTATAGATATATTTAATCCTGTAGCTTTTTTCCATCCAGTGGTTGTACCCTTTGCATTTGTAATATCTGACCCCACAATATTTAAAGGTTCATCATTTTCTGAATCATCACTATAAATTCCGACTTCAAAATTAGCTGCTTGTGTTGCCCTATCGCAATACCAACCGATTTCCGTGATTATGTTAACACCTACCGGCGCTACATCTTTAAATGCCATTGAATACTCATCAAAAGTTATTGAGGTTCCTACAGGATTAGTTGTCGGTGCTTCTGTTACAAATCCACAATTTGTTCCTAATACTAATGCGTGTCTGTCTAATTTATTATTAAAAACATTTAATCTTACATCCAGAAATTCCCCCCAACCTAAATCCGTTTGAACACCAATAATTATATTTTCTTTTGGAATATCTTTCAAATTATAATCAACCCATTCATCGCCATTTTTATAAACAAATTTATAATCTTTTTCTATTGGTAATAAATAATTAGGATTTTTAATAATCTCAGGTTCTTCAAACTCTTTATATTCCTTTAAATCATTAACAATAAACTCCTTCATATCAATAAACTCAACTTCACCTAAAGCATCTAATTGAATCTCTTTAAAATCTGAAAATTCATACCAAATAACAGTTTTATTTTTTCCAGAAGTAATTTCTAAAATTTCATCATAAGTCTTATGTGAGTTCAATGTTACTTGCCCAATAGCTAATATGCCATCGTTAAATTCAATAGTCATATTGTTATTTATATAATTAACATCAACTTCATCATCAAAAAAATCAAAAAAACCTGCACTAATAATACCAACAAAAAAAAGAATAACAAAAAAAATCATTAACTTCCTGCGCATATATCTCCTCCTGACTCAAAAAAGATACACTCAACATCTGTTACATTATTTTTAGTCATGTTTAAAGTTCTAAACTGAACATTTGTATCATTAATCAAATTCTGAATGTTTGCAGTTGTATTAATTGTCAAAGCAGTTGTGTTTACTAACTCTGCTAAAACTGTTTGATTCCATAAACTTAAATTAGCAAAATAAACTAATTCCTTACATAATCCACTTGAGCAGTTTGTATCTGCCCCACCAGAACCATTTACAGAAGCCCAATCAGAAATCTGTACATCACCAAGAACAAAATTAGTTGCATTCATTGTTGTTGCATTAATTTCATTTGTAACAAATAAGTTTCCTGTTATTGTTATCCAACCATCTACAATATTATCAATTATTTCTCCAAAAGCAAAAGTTATCCTTTGTGACAAAGTTATATCTGAAAAATTCATTGCTGTGTTGTTTAATAAGTTTTGGATATTTTTTGTAGTATTAATTGTTAATGGAGTTGAATAAATTCCAGTAGAATTTAATAAATTTTGAATATTCTCTGTTGTGTTTAAAATAGTTGCGTTTAAAACAAATGAATCATGGAAATCAGTAAATGAAAAATCTCCTGCTCCTGAAGTATTTACAGAAGCCCAAGTTCCAATACAAACATCATCTATACAAAAACCAGAACTATTAATATTATCAAAAGTCATACTTGATGAATTTAACAAGTTTTGAATATTCGCTGTAGTATTAATTGTCAATGCAGTTGTGTTCACCAACTCAGCAAAAATAGTTTGATTCCATAAACTTGAATTAGCAAAATAAACTAATTCCTTACATAACCCATTTGAACAATTTGTATCTGTATCAAGGTTAGAATCATAACTTGCATTGTAAGTTGAATAAATCCCAGTAGCATTTAATAAGTTTTGAATGTTAGCAGTTGTGTTAATAGATAAAGCAGAAGTATTTACAGAATCAATCAACCCTGTTTCATTAAAAGGTGTTGCAATATGTAAAATAGTTGTATTTAATTGTGCTTCATCAAATGTTAAATCAGAACCATTAAAAGATAAATAACTTGAGGATATTCCTGTTGCATTGATTATCCAATCAAATAAACCATGAAAGAATTGTGCAGTTATATTAAATGCTCCAGCATCCCAGTTTCCAGTTAAAGAAATATTACCATCTCTATGAATTGAGTATGGGTCTACTTCTTCTCCTGCAGGTGTTCCATAACCTTTTGATATTGCAATCCAATCTACATAATAATGATTATTTGTATTTCCATTTGATGCTTTGTAAATTCTCATTTGAACAACATTATCAGAAATATGTTCTGAACTATCAAATACTGGCTGCGTAATTGTTGCAAAACTTAAACTTTCTGGTACTGAAGGATAATCTTCCCAAGTACTTGTATCATAATTCCATAATTGAATAATTGGATATAAACCCGCTAATGAACTTGTTTTATATCTCGTTACACCATTAGTAAAATCTTCAATTCTTGTAAAATTAATTCTTAAATCTAATCCAGGAGAACCAGATTCTTCTGAAAAATTAAATGTTTTTCCATCATAAATTCCATCTGAATGTTCTGTATTTGCTAATGTTCCACCATCTATTGTTCCAGCAGTTGTTGAACTTTGACTTGCATTATAATAAGTAGTTGCTAAATTTGTTTCATTAAATTCCCATTGGTTTATATCACTTATATAATTCCAATTATCTCCAAATGTCCAAGTCAAATTATCAAAATTTATATCAGATGCTACATTATAATCATCCCAATAATTTGAAGAATTAATAGAATTATTGACGAGGTTTTGAATATTAGCAGTTGTATTAATTGTCAACGCTGTTGAATTAACTAACTCAGCAAAAATAGTTTGATTAAATAAAGTCCCATTAGCAAAGTAGATTAACTCTTTGCATAATCCACTTGAACAATTTGTATCTAAATTTCCTTCATAAGTTGCATTAAAAGTTGAATAAATCCCTGTTGAGTTTAATAAATTTTGAATATTTGCAGTTGTGTTAATAGATAAAGTTGTTGAATTAACAATTAATAATGAAGCATTTACTGAATTTAATCTATTAAACAGCGTTGTATTTTCTAATAAAAAACTTGAATTAATTGAATTTAATCTATTCCAACTAAAAGTAAAATTAGTTATTGAACTTAAATTAATTGAATTTAATCTATTGAAATAACTTGCATTATAAGTCGATAACCACGAAGCATTAGAATCTGTGATGGTAGTATTTAATGAACCAATTCTATTAAACAGCGTTGTATTCTCTAATAAAAAACTTGAATTAATTGAATTTAATCTGTTAAAATTAATAGTTAAATTATTTATGAATGTTGAATTAATTGAATTTAATCTATTCCAACTAAAAGTAAAATTAGTTATTGAAGTCGCGTTGATTGAATTTAATCTATTGAAATAACTTGCATTATACGTCGAGTAAATTCCAGTAGAATTTAATAAATTTTGAATATTCTCTGTTGTGTTTAAAATAGTTGCGTTTAAAACAAATGAATCATGGAAATCAGTAAATGAAAAATCTCCAGCTCCTGAAGTATTTACAGAAGCCCAAGTTCCAATACAAACATCATCTATGCAGTATTGAGAAGAATTTAAAGTATCAAAAGTAAAATGAGAATTATTAATTTGAGTTCCATTAAGCCAATTTAAATTATTTGTAATCCAAGAACCGAGAATATCAATTACATTATTTAATAAACCTTCATCTGTATTCCATTTATCTGTTTGTGATGCATTAACTATGTTTATATGACTAATTGTAGGAATATCAAAATTAATTCCAATATCTCCTGCATAAATAAAAGAACTAAATACAATTAAAAAAAATAGATTGACAAACATTAATATAATTTTTTTCTTAATTTCCATTTTAATTCAAAAGGTTTTTAAAAAAACCTCCCTTATGTTGTGGAGGCGACATTTGTTGATTTTGGTTTCTTCCTAAAAAATCTGATTGACTTATAATTCTTGATTGGTTTATTTCTTTCATAGTATCCCCACCAATAGATTTTCTATAAGTTGATTCAATTATGTGCATTGTTGAAACAACAATCATTCTGAATTTTGTTTTTTTAAATGTTGTATCCATTCCAATTTTTTCATAATTACATTGAATTAATAATATTAGTTCATCTCCTAAATCACCAAGTATTTCATAAATTCTCATTTCACTATAATTAGATAATGAAGTATTTTTATCTATATATTTTGATACAACTTCCATCATACAACTTACCCCAAAATTATTAAACGGAATTTGGTCTTTATCTACTGGTTTTTTCCAAACTAAATTTCCACCATCGTCATAACCTTCATATTCCCCTCTATAAAAATGTTCAAGTTTGTCTAATAATTCTGTATTTTCAATTTGATATTGTGCAATATTCCCACCTTGTTGAATACTTGATAAACTTGATAAATCATTTTGTAAGCCAACATTTGTTGTTTCTAATTTTTTTCTATCTTGTACTAATTCATTAATTATTGCTTCTGGGTCTATTTCTTCTTGTTGTGTTTCTTCCATTTTGGTTTTTTTCTATGTTTTTTATAGGGGAACTTTTTATTTTCTTTTTTCTTTTGCTTTTTCATTTTAATTATTTTAAAGGTAGGTAAGAATTTTTAATTTTCTTACTTAGCTACCTTTTTTTGGGTTAGCAAATTCCCTCACTCTAAAGAGTATTATTTATTTTTTCTAGTTATAGATGTTCCATAACCTTTTTTCTTTTTTGCCATTATTATTTACAAATAATTTTATTTCGCTCCATTAATCTTACTCTAATCTTTGTTGGTGATTTCTTAAGAGAGGGAAATCTTTGTAATGCTTTTCTCTTTGCAGATGGAGCATTTTTTGATAATACTAAAGCATCTATTTTTCTACGAGGGTCTTTAGGATCTCTTCCAACAACTGCATATAAATTTCCTTTAACACATTTTATTGCCATTATTATTTTTTACCTCCTTTTAACATTTAAAATATGCCTCCTATTTTTTTAAATTTTTTCTTTTTTTTAAGTTTTCTTTTTATTGGTTTTCTTAATTGTGCAATTCTTCTCTTTAATGTTATTTGCCTTTTTTCTTGTGGGGTGTCTAATAATCTTTTTCTTCTTTCTATAATTGTTTGTTTTACTAAAGGTCTTTTCTTTCCTTTAATAATTCTATAATCTCTAAATTTATATTTTGTTCTTTGAGCATAATTTTTTGGAATTTTTAATGAAGGTTTGTTTGGTTTTCCTTTTGTTGCTCTTATTCTTCCTGAACGAGCAAGCGAAGTGTCAATGGTATAACTTCTCAAATCTTTTGCTTTTCTTTTTGTTAATGAAACAACATTAACTTTCATTAATTTAGGTCTTTTTTGTCCTTTCTTTTTTAATGGGCGAACATAAACATTATATGCTTGTTGTTTCTTCTTTGGTTTTCTCTTTGGTTTTCTCTTTTTTAAAGCAACAAGAGGCATTGGTCTTGGTAAAGGTCTAGGAGTAGGTCTTGGTTTAGGTATTGGGCGTGGTTTAGGTCTAGGAATAGGGCGAGGAGAAGGTCTTACACTTGGAGTAGGTTTAGGTCTTGGTATTTTTCTTGGAATAATCCTTTTTTTTGGGATTAATCTTGGTTTAGGTCTTGGTATTTTTCTTGGTTTAAATCTTGGTCTTGGTTTTTTTCTTAATCTTGTTACTCCAACTAATGCTTTTCTTTTAATTGAAATTCTTGGTTTAGGTTTAGTACGTCTAGTTAATTGTGGTTTTTTAAAACCTGTTTCTTTTTTTAAATTATTTCTTAATTTTTTTATTTCTTTTGCATTTATTTCTCCTGTTCTTGCTTTTTTTAATAATTTACTTGTAGATTTAGAAGCTTGAACAACCTTTGCTTTTACAACTGGAACTATTACACCATTTATTTCAATTTTGGCTATTGTTTTAACTTTTTTAATAATTTCTCCAGGTGCTAATGTTAATTCAGGTTCTTTTGTTAAATGTCCAATTGGTTTAAACTTTCCAGATTTTTTTATTTGAAATTTTAATAATTCTTGATATTCTTTTGCTGTTAATGATTTATTTAATTTAAGTTTACTTTTTATTTTTTTAAATATTTCAGTTTTAGGAAAAGCCTGAACTTTAATATCTTTAAAAAATATTATTTGTGGGTTTTGTGTTCTAAATGAAAAATTACCCCTAATAATATCTCCAAGAGAAGCTTCCTTTTGTATTCCTAATCTACTTATTCTAACTCTGCCTTTTGGGTCAACAAAAAAACTTCTTTCTAAAATATCAGAACTACCCCTTGTTTCTTTTAATAATCTTTTATTTAATTCCTTAAATTCTGATGGTGTTATTTTTCTTTTGTCAAATCTCTTTAATAATTGTTTTAATCTTCTTGATAAAATTCTCTCTCCAGCAATTGGTTTTCTAATAACTCTTTTTCTTCTTATTAATCCAACAATCTTATTAGATTGTGCAGAAGTTACTAATTTTATTTTCTTACCAATTAATTTTGTTTGTGCTTTTGTTGGTTCTAATATCTTTTTTAAACCAGGCTTAATAAATTCTAATTCTACTTTTGGTTTTGGTTTTGGTTTAGTAATTGCAATTTTTACTTTTGGTTTTGCTTTAATGATTTCTCTTACTGAAATAGTTTTAATTGTAACCCCAGTTCCTTCTTTTGCAGGTTCTATTAATATTTTTCCTCCTTTAATTTTAGTAAGTTTTCCAGAAATTCTTGCAGCAGTTTTAGATGCTAATTTTCCAACTACTTTAAATGCTTTTCCAGTTCCATGCAATAAATAAATTTCTGCTCCAATTTTAGCAATTGCTTCACTAGGACTTATCATAGCAATTCTTCCAAAATCTTTTACCTCTTTTTTTAATGCAGAAGGAATTCTCAATAAATTAGAAGGTTCTGTAATTATATTTTTTATTGTTTCAGGCAACATTAAAACTCCAATTCCTGCAGAAATAATTGTTTCAGATATGCCAAATGATTGTAATCTTGCATCTATTTTTTTAACTCTTGGGTCAAAAAGTGCTTTCCAACCTAACTCTCTAACTAATTTTAATTTTTCTTGTCTTAAACTTTCTGCTGTTTCCCCAACTTTTTCAGATACAAATGTTGGTATTGCTTTTTTAATTGATTGTTCTTGTTTTTCAATATCTTTTAATTCTCTATCAAGTCTTGCTTCTTCTTGCTTAGCCAATGAAAATTCTTCAGGATTTAATTCTCCCCCACCAAATCTTTTTTCAAAATTCTTTATTTGTTCATTATAATTTCCTATTCGTTGGCTTACTTTTTCCCACTCTCTTGCTTCTCTTGTTAATCCTAAAGAAGTTAAATCTTTTATTTTTTGTATTCTTATTTTCTCTGCTGAATTAAGGAAAGAAATTATTTTTTTAATTTTCTCTCCAAAAACTATTTTTTTTACTTCAGGTTCTATAGTTACTTTAGAAATTACTTTTTCTTTTTTTTCTTTCTCTAAAATTACTTCTTTTTCTTTTTTAATTATTTCTTTTTTTTTTCTCTCAATTTTTCTAATAAATCCTAATTCCCTTGCCCTTGTAGAAATATTTACCCCTCTTTTTCTTGCTAAATCTCTAATTGCTTTAAATCTTATAGCTCTTTCTCTTGTTGCTTGGATTTGTGGAGAAATAATTTTTGGGATTTTGACTAGAAGTTTTGGAGGAGTTGGAATGGGTTTAGGAATTGGAGCCGAGATTCCCCTCTTAGCCTGCTCAACTGTTGGGAGTGGTGGTGGAGGTCTTGGAACTCCTCCTGCTCTTCTTCTTGCAAGTTCTTCTCTAAGAGCTTTCTTCCTATCCTCTGCTAATTTTCTCTTTTGCCTCTGCAATGCAGCCTTTTGCAATTTTTTGATATGCGCAGCAACTTTTGCACTTACAATTTTAATCCACTCTCCTAATTATTTTACAATTATTTTTTAAACAATATTCTTCTGCAATTCTTTCCCTTAAAATTTTAATTTCTTTTTGTCTTCGTGCATATCTTAACCAATCAGAACTTACTTTTTCTCCTACTGCTGCGCCCAATTTAATCTCCCCATTTTTTAAATTAAAATATACAAGATTGTGTCTTTTAAATATTTATGTTTTTTTTCAAGAAGCCATAACTTTTGTTTCTACAAGAATCAAACTACCTAAATTATCATAATCATAACAAAAACAAACATTATCTTCTAATTTAGCTTCTGGATATTCTTTACAAATATCATAATAACATTTATTCATTTTTATTTTTTCTCTAGTAATTTCTCTTTCTTCTCCTTCAAGAATTTGAAATCCCCACAATATAAATAAATTTTCAATTATAAATAAAGTCATAAAAACTATCCCTATTACTTTCCATTTTTCCATTTTCTAAAATAAGTAAGTAACCTTTATAAAGGTTGTTATATTATAATTTATAATATAATTTATAATTAATTATTTAGTAAAAAGATGGAAGAACAAAATATGCAAAAAAGTGTAAAAGATATAAGTAACCAATTTCTTAATGTAATCTTAATTAATTTAGCGAGGTTAGAAGAACATGAAAGAAGATTATGCAATGGATGTGAAGATTTAATAACTTTAATAAAATTTGCTAATTTAGATAGAAATTATATTATAGTTGAAAATGTTAGATTAATGATTACTGAATTTAATATAACTCTTTCAAATGTTGAAAGTCTTTTAGATGCAACAAAATATAAGAAATTTAAAAAAAATCTTAAATATATAGAAAATTTTGCGTCTGGAAAAATTATTAAAGAAGAAAAAATTATAACTCCCTTTGGAACAAGATACAATCATAGGACTAAAATAAAAACTATTGTTTTACATCCTATATATTTTGAATCTTTAGTTAAATTTTTGTCTGATTTAAGACAAGAATTAATTGCAGGATTAAATCATATCTTATTTGCAAGCGATAAATTAAACAAAAGAACTACACACGTTTAAATATGGACTATTCAAAAAAAGAAAAAGAAAGTTTTAAAAATATTCTTTGGGGAACTCTAAAATCACTTAGGGAAAAAGCTGCAAATGATTTTAGAGCACCTGTAAAAAAATTAGTTATTCATTCAAATTGGCAAGAAAGTTTTATTGAACAAGATTCACGAAAAGAATTTTGTCAATTAGTTGAATTTCTTGCAGATATTTTTGTTCAAGAACTTGGAACAGATGCTTTTAAAGAATATGAGAAAATTTTTAAGGAATGCAAGGAAAAAAGAGATGAAGTAAATGAAGAAAAAATAAGTGACGAAGTTTATATCCAATTTAAAGTTGATAAAATGCGAGAACTTCTACGAATAATAATGAAAGCATTGAAAGAAAGAGATTATTTAAAAGAACTAACTTTTGGAGAAGAGTATGAAGAAATTGAGGAGAGCTGAATGGCAAATGCACTAATAAGATATAAAAATGAAAAGAAAAGAAATAGTTGGGCAAGATGGTTAGTTCGTAGAACTATGAGAGAAAATAAAAATAATTTAATTTCAGTTGTTGGACAAACAGGAAGTGGAAAAACTTATTCTGCCATGTCAATTTGTGAAACAATGGGTAAATTAGATGGTGTGCATTTTGGTATTGAACACATTGTTTTTGATTTAGGAGAATTAATGGAATTAATTAATTTAGGCACATTAAAAAGAGGTAGCAAAATAGTTTTTGATGAACCACAAGCGAGTATTGGTGCAAGAGATTTTCAAAGTAAAGCAAATAAAGTTTTTAATCTTTTAGTAAGCACATTCAGGCACAAGAATTTAACTTTATTCTTTTGCACACCTTTTGAAAGTTTATTAGATAAGAATACAAGAAAATTATTTCATGCGCGTTTTGAAACTTTAAAAATAAATAAAAAAGAGAATACGTGCAGATTAAAACCACGTTATATTGAGTATTCAGATTTTAAAACAGAGCCATATAGAAAACAAATGATTGTTTTTTTTAAAGATAAAAAAGGAACTAATAAAATATTTAAAATGTTTCATTGGGATGTGCATAAACCAAGTGATGAATTAATAGAACTATATGAAAAAAAGAAAACAGATTTTACAAGCAGATTAAATAAGAATATCTTAGAAGAAGTAAAAGACCCAAAGAATGCTGCTAAAAATTTCACATTAGAACATCAACAAGAACGTAAAGACTTAACTGAAAAACAAAAGCATGCAATGAAAGTGTTTGCAAATATAAAAGAGAGTAATAAATATGAAAAGGCAAGTGAAATTTTAGGGATAACTGTTCAACCAATAAATCAACACATTAAATTATCCAAGAAAAAAGGTTACACATTAGAGGAGTTTAGAGAAGATGAGAAGTGATTTTTTGAAAATTGGAAATTTTCCCCATTTTATATTCTTTTATAAAAAAATCCATGCGCGTGGGTATAACCTAAATTGTAAAATTGTAAATTTCAAAAAAACATAAACAAAATGAAAATATTAGACTACACAGAGAAAAAAGGCAAAGATTATTTTAGTTATTATATTCTCTCTGCAATAGTTGGAGTATTATTATTTATTATAATATTATATTTAACAAAAGGTTCAATCATAGTTATTAAATTTATTATAGGATATTGGTTATGGTTTGCAATTGGTATTGTTGGATTACTTTTTTTAAAAAAGTTATTAAAGAATAAAAAGAAAACAGTGATAATACAAAAATGACATACTCCCAACACCCTAAAGGGTGGGGTATCTGAAAGAAGAAAATGGAACTACCAAAGAAAAAATATCAATTAATCTATGCAGACCCTCCTTGGAGGTACAATTTTGCATCAACCAAAACTCGTAAGATTGAGAATCAGTACCCTACAATGGAATTAGAAAGCATAAAAGAAATTCCAATTGAAAAGATTTCAGACAAAGATTGTGTTTTATATTTATGGGCAACTGCTCCAAAATTAATAGAAGCATTAGATGTTATTGAAGCGTGGGGTTTTAAATACAAAACTCATTGTATATGGGACAAAGAAATTATTGGTATGGGTTATTGGTTTAGAGGGATGCACGAACTATTATTAGTAGCGACAAAAGGAAAGGTATCTCCACCGAGTCCAAGCAAAAGGGTTGGTTCTATTATCACTCACAAAAGAACTAAACATAGTAAAAAACCTGATAAGATAAGGAATTTACTTAGTGGATGGTTTCCATATTTTAATAAAATTGAATTAT
>Ga0222679_1000495_pt1 | contig 13730 bp, 26 predicted proteins | sample AntAcemetagen939_FD_179843 | JGI IMG/M metagenome (GOLD analysis project Ga0222679, IMG submission 179843) | Saline water microbial communities from Ace Lake, Antarctica - #939 | ecosystem: Environmental > Aquatic > Non-marine Saline and Alkaline > Saline | place: Antarctica: Ace Lake...
GTGATTGTGGTAAGAGTTGTGTTATTCGAGCAATTAGGTTTTTATATTATAATGAACAGCCAAGAAAAGAAGCCATTCGCAAGGAAGATTCTAAAAAAACAATTGTCAAGGGCATATTCGATAATGGAATTACAATTGAACGAATTAAATCTAATACAGTAAATGCTTATATTTTAACTATTCCTGGAAAAGACCCTGAAAGATTTGATGCTATTGGTAAAAATGTTCCTGAAAGAATTAAAGAAATATTACAAACACAGACTATAGTGATAGAAAAAGAAGAACTCATATTAAATATTGCTAAACAAGGTTCTTCTATTAATTTTTTAATGAATAAATCAGGCACTTTTAGAATGAAGCTTTTTAATATGCTTACAGGCAATGATATTATAGATAAAGTTATGGTTTCTTTAAATAAGGATATATTACATATAGGTAGAGAAGAGAAATTAGAGAAAGAACATTTAGAAGAACAAGAAAAGACATTAAAAGAATTAACAGAAAAGTCGCAAAAAGTATATAGTATTTGCGACATGTTTACAACTCAATATAATGAATTAAAGGAAAAGTTATCTACTTATGATAAAATGAATGATTATTTACAAAACTTGAATACTATAAATAAAGGATTAGGAGAGGTTAAACTTCAATTAAATGGAATACAAACTATAAAAGAGAATGAATTATTAGATTTAAATCAAAAAATTGAACGATTAGCCCAATTAAATGACCTCTTATATAAAACAAAATCAGTAAAGAAAGAATTATTAGCAATAGAAGAACAATTAAAGAAAACTATAATTCCTGAAATAGATATTAAAGATATTAGAGAAAAAATTGAAAAGCTTACAAAATTACAAAAATATATAACTCAATTACAGAGCATTGACACTACAGATGAGGCTCTTATCATTAAAAGTGATAACGTAATTAAGCAAATAAAAGAAAGCAGTAAAAAGTGGCAAGATTTATTAAAGAAAGCAGGTGTTTGCCCTGTGTGTAAAAGAATAGTTGGAAAAGATGAGGAGATAAAATTATGAGTAAATTAACTAGAAAAGAAGTTTGGTATTATTTTAGAGAAATAGAAATATGGAAAAATATATTTATTACTTTCTCTTATAAAGCAAGATGGTTTGGATTCAGCTCTCCTTTAATTCATTTTAGTATTGGAAGATGGTTTATTATTATAAGAGTTAATAAAATAATATATGCTAGAGGAATTTCTGAAAAAATAGATGTTTATAAATATTTGAAAAAAGATAATCGTTATAAACTAATTTAATAGGAGTAAATAATGAAATTTTTATACTTACAAGATTTCCATCTTTCTGGTCGAGCACCAATTAATAGGATAGATAACTATTATCAATCTCTATTACTAAAATTAGATGAAGTTTTGTTACTTGCTAAAAAGAACAAAGTTGATTTTATACTTGATGGTGGAGATTTTTTAAATAGTGAATTAGTTAGCCTTACTATTGTAGATGATGTATTAGATAGAATTGAAAAAGCAAGAATAAAATGGTATATGCTTTTCGGAAATCATCCAATGATATGCCATTCAATAGAAAATTCAAAAGCTACTTCACTACAACATATGTTCAATCGCTCAAAATATGTAAAGCATTTAACTTCATTAGAATTTAAAGATTGTATTATACAAGGTTTTGAGTATGAACATAATTGCGAAAATAAAATAAAAGAAGAAGGTTTAATGTGTAAGAATGTTGATAATCCTTTTAAAATAGCTATAGTCCACGCTTTAATAACAGAAAAGCCACTTATGCCTCAAATTATGCACATACCTATAAAAGACGTAAAGACTGATTTTGACGTAGTATTTGTGGCTCATAACCATCGCCAATGGGGTATAATTGAACAGAATGGGGTCAAATTCGTGAATATAGGGTGTTTGGGAAGAACAGGTATAGATGAGGTAGATGTAGTGCCAAAAATCGCAATTATCAACACTTCTACATATGAAATAAAACTTATACCATTAGAAAGTGCTAAGGCAGGTGGTGAGGTTTTTAATTTAGAGAAAATAGAAACAGCTAAGGCATTTGAAGGTGAAATAGATAACTTTATAAGTAGTTTAACTAATGTTAAATTTCAATCTCTTAGCGTGAGGGGATTGACTGCACATTTAGCAAAAGTAAATAATATAGAAAAAGAAGTAATAGATGAAGTAATAAAAAGGATAGGAGAAAATGAAGATGAAAAAAATATCTAATTAGAATGAATTGTGCTTGTTTTGAAGATATTGAAGTTGAAGCTAATAATAGAAACGAAGCTATAGAATTAGCAAAAATGGAGTTTCAATGTATGGGAGATAGCCCTGAATTTGGAGAAATCATATCAATCAATTAAAGGGGAGAATGAAAATGAATAAACAAAAAGTAAAATCGAGCAATATTGCTAGTATCGGATATGATGAAGAGAAAAAGATTCTTCAAGTTGAATTTATTAGGTCAGGTTATTATATTTATTCTAATGTTTCAAAAGAAACTTACAGTGCTTTTATTAATGCTTCATCTAAAGGTAAATATTTTTTTAAAAATATTAAAGGTAATTATAAATTTAAAAAAGGAGAATAATTATGGATTATAAAACAGAATTAAATAATATTGAAAAGAAAGTCAATTCTAATAAGGAAGAGCAAATCAAGCTCCAAGAACGCAAAAATAGATTAGAATTAGATAAAGCTGAAATATTAAAGCAATTAGAAGTAGATGGAATAAAAGTAGAAGAATTGGAAAATTTGATTATGGATATGGAATGTGAAATACAAGAAGCAATTTCAAAGTGTAATAATATTTTAGGGGAAAAATGAAATATAAAAATATTTTAACCAAAGAATTTTTAATAGAAGAATATACTAACAAAAAGAAATCAGCTATTACAATAAGTAGAAAATTAAACACTTGCTTTCAAACGATTTATTATTATTTAAAAAAGTATAATATTAAAATGAGAACCAGTAAAGATTATATAAATCCAATGCAAAATAAACAACATAAAGAAGAAACTAAAGAGAAAATACGAAAGAAAGCATTACAAAGATTAAACAATAATAAATATAAGAAGAGGCAAGTTGAACAAGTTCGCCACGTTCAAAATTTATATTTAAAAACTAAAAAGAAATTATATAAAAAATGTGAATGGTGTGAAGAAACTTATTTAGCAGGGTATGAAGAAAATAAATATTCCCATAAGAGAAGATTTTGTTCAAGAAAATGCCAAGAAGAATGGAGAGCTAATAAATTTTCTGGTAAAAATCATCCTTTATTTGGCAAAAAAGGGAAAGATAGCCCTATGTATGGTAAAAAACCTTCTAATGGTAAACGAATATATTTTAAAGGAGTTTGTATGAGGTCATCTTGGGAAACTTTATTTGCTCAGTTTTTAGATTTAAGTGATATTAATTATCAATATGAATCTAAAAGATTTTATATGAAAGAAATAACATATTGCCCTGATTTCTATATACCTGAATTTGATTGTTATATAGAAATTAAGGGCTGGTGGAGAGATAATGGGAAAAAGAGATTTGAATTATTTAAAAGGCATTATCCTAATATTAATATAAAAGTTTTAATGAAACCAGAATTACAAGAACTTGGAGTATTATAATGTATAAATCAGAACTTACACAATTAGAATCTAAACTAACTTCTCTAAATTCAGAGCTTAATTCTTTGAATGGCAAGTGTGAGCTTCTATCTAAACAAAATGAAACTTCAAATACTAAATTAACTGAACTCTCACATAATAGGGAGATTTATAAAAAAAGTATTGAATTACTTACCTTAGTTCAAAATGAAACAAATAATAAAATAAAGTCAGGATTTCAAGATATTGTAAGTTATGCTCTTCGTTATGTTTACAATGCTGATTATGCTTTTGAGTTGGAATTTGGGAGAAGAGGTAATCTTCCAGAATTAGATTTTAATATTAAGACCCCTACTTGTAAAAAAGCTTATGACCCTGAAGATACTTCTGGTGGAGGAGTTTTAAATATAGTTTCTTTAGCTTTGCGTATAGCATTAATGGAATTGCATAAGCCGAAGATAGAAGGTTTTTTGATTTTAGATGAACCCTTTGCTCAAATTAATGGTAAAGAAAATCTTGAACAAGCGGAACGATTTTTAAAAGCAATAAATAAAAGAATTAAAAGGCAGATTATAATGGTAACTAACGGAGACCAAATGTTATCTATTGCCGATAATATTATAGAGATAGGAGGTAAGAATGAAAAGATGTAAATATTGTAATATAAAAATGCCAAATGCACATCCAAATAGAAAGTTCTGTAGTTTAAAACATAAAAATAGATTTCACAATGAACATAACCCAAGAGGATTTTACGCTCATTTAAAAAAAGTTAATATTGAGGATACTTTTCATCCACAAGACCCATATTCTTTAGGGCAGGAATAATATGAATTCTTTTGAAATTAAACATGCTTTATTATCATATTTTAGATATATTAGACAATTTCTATGTGCAACAGAATGTTTAAATAATGATGTAATGGTTATTGCTAATAAAGGTGTAACTTTAGATATTGAAATAAAAGTTAATAAATACGATTTATGGAAAGGAGAAGCAAGAAAAAGTAAACATAAAGGATATAAACGTGATGGATATATGAGATATTGTGCTAATAAATTTTATATATGTGTTCCAACAGAATTATTAGAGGAAGCTAAAAAATGGGTTACATCTATTAATTCTAAATATGGAATAATAGAATGTAGTATGACTCAATTATATCCTAGACATATTACTATAATAAAAAAAGCATCTATGTTACATAAATATAAAACAGAAAAATTAGGAACTGATATTATGATGAGAGTTTGTTCTGAAAATATTGGATTAATAACTGATAGATTAGTTAATAGAAAAGAAGAGGGGTATAATAGATAATAATGAATAATTATTATAAAACTAAAAGGAGGTAGTAAAATGGAAAGACCAGTAGAAGAAAAGAAAGTCGAGCAAATAGTAGAGAAGATACCTGATAAATTGCTTAATCCTATTATGGATGCAGAAAAGGTAAAGAGACAGTTGACACAGCAGTTTCTTCAGATTTCTTTTCAGTTAGCAAGTATAGAGAAAAAGAAGCAGGATTTGTTTGATAAATTGCAGAATAATGGAACAAGTATAGGTAATAAGATACAGAGAGCATTTGATAAGATGAAGTTAAATAAGAGGAAAGAAATCCGATGGGGTTTTGATGCTAAACAAGGGGCGTTCACAGGAGTAGAAAGACCAACGCCTAAGAAACCAGATGTTAAATAAATTATATTGGGAAAAAGTCTCTTTGTTATTGAAAAAATGTATTAAACATATTGATAAGTGCGTGTATCATATGGAATGGCAAAGAGACTGTGTTAAAGAAAATTTAGAAAAGGAGAATAAATCATGATAACAGGAATAATTTTATTAGTAATAGCTAATTTATTAAGTGGGATAGCTATTTATACTAAGTATACTTCTAAAGATACTAAAGAAGCAGGATTAGCTACATTTTTCACTGGTATGTTAGTAATACCACTTACTATAAGCGGAGTAGTATTAGCAAGAAGTATAGGTATAAATTTAATTTACTTTTTAATATTAACAGGCTATGTTACATTTGATTTTGTAAATGCATTATCAGGGAGATAATTAATGATTTTAAAATTATTTATAATTGCTTTAATAGGAATAGTATGCGGTTTACTTGGCAGTTATGCTGGTTCTGCTGGCACTTTAAAATTATGGAGGCGAGCAGGAATACCTATTATTTTAACCACGTTTGCATGTTTATATTTATGGCATTTAGCACCATTAAGTTTAGTATTATTATTCTTAGTGCTATCTCAAGGATATGGAATTCCTTGTTATAATGATAGTGGCAGTCTTGTTGGTAGATTTATTTATAATTTATTAAAAAAATATGCAGATTTTTTATCAGAATTTGAAACCCAAAAATATGCTTCTATACTAACAAGAGGGATTATAGGATTATTAGTATGTTTAGTAACTAGTTCTATTCCTATAATAACAGGTCATTGGATAAGTTATGTTCTTTGTAGTATAAGTATTATTTCAATTTATGCAGGGCTATCTTGGAGAAGTTTAGGTTCTTTTACATTTCTAAAAAAGAGTTTAACAGTATCAGAGTTAATCATATATTTAGCAATCGGTGTAGGTATTACAACCACTATTTTATTTTAAAGGATAATTATGAAGAAAATTGCACTTTATAAAATTGATTTAAAAAATGTTCTTGATATAATGTATAACCCTGATAAAAATAGATATTCTATTTTAGAATATAATGGACATAGAAAAGAAATAACAAGAGAAGAATTTCTAAGTGTATTAAAAATATTTCGTAGGAAAGAATTAGGAGGATAAAATAATGGAAACTATTAAACAAATGAGAGAAAGGCACGAAAAAGAAATAAAGGAATTACAAGATAATTGTATACATAAAATTTTATCTGATTGGGTAACTGAATATTGGAGTATGGCTCATGCGACAGGTTGTCAAATAAAAATTTGTAATTTTTGTGGAAAGATTGTAAAGAAAAAAGGAGAATTATTATGATTTGTCCTTGTGGTCAACCATTAGAAGGAACAAGTGCTTTACATTATACTATTAGACATTATAATGATAAGAATGAAGTAATATACGAAATGTGTATACATGGTCATATAACAGTGGATAAAAGAGATACAGAAACTTATAGAAAAGAGGAATAATGCTTAAATTAAAACAGCGAATAATTTGGTTTTTATTTTTAACTAATGCTTTTTTAATATTACTAATTTCTTATGGATGTAAATATGATTATTTTATTAATTTAATAAGAAATTATAAAGAATTATTAAAAATTAATTCTAAATATATAATAGATAGTGATTATAATTTAGTGCATAAAAAGGATATATTATGAAAAAGAGATATACAATCTGCTTTGATATGGACGCTACTATTTGCGAACATATAAGGCATTATCATCCAGAAGATATTTTAAAAGTTAAACCTTTGGCTTGTTCTCAAACATCTAATGTATTATGGATAGATATAATTAATGAACTTTATGATATGGGTTATGAAATAGTAATTTTTACTAGAAGAGGAATATTACCAAATGGTAGGGTATTAACTAAACAATGGTTAAAAAATTATAAAGTAAAATACCATAAACTTATTACTAAAAAACCTCACTATAATCTCTTTGTGGGAGATAGAGTGGAATCCTGTTATCATGGTTTTTGGTCGGCAGAACAAGTAATTGCTCAATTAGAATTTGTGCAAAGAGAAATGAAGAAAAGAAAATATAAATCAAGGAGAAAAAATGATTAAAGTATTAACTTTTATGGTAGGTGATATTTTTCATATTGGACATCTCAATTTTTTAGATAAAGCTTCTAAATTAGGAGATTATTTAATAGTAGGGATACCTAGTTCGTGGACTATTAAAGAACATATAAAAAATAAAGAACCTTTATTTAATGCAGAAGAAAGATTAAGAATAGTCCAAGCTATAAAATATGTAGATTTTGCCTTTGTTTATACTGATAATAATGCGTTAAATGAATCTATTAAACTCTTAAAACCAAATATTGTTTGCAGAGGAGATGATAATAAAAAATTTATAGGAAGAAAAATGTCAGAAAAAATGGGTGCAAAGATAGTATTTTTTCCTTATACTAAAGGTATTTCAACAACTAAATTAAAAAAACGATTAATAGGAGAATAAAACTATGGAAAAAGTATTGATTACAGGTGGAAACGGAACAATGGCGAAAGCTATAGCAAATAAACTAATAGATTGGGAATATGAAGTTGTAGCTCCAGGTAAAGAAATATTAAATGTTGCTGACGAGCCTCAGACTAAAACAATTATGATGCTTTATCATCCAGATATTTTAATTAACTGTGCTGGATATATTATTCCAGAAAGCATAAAAAATAGTAGTTATGAACAATGGAAAAAACATATAGATATTAATTGTAATGGAGTGTTTTTATGCAGTAAGTATGCAATATGTAATGGATGCACTACTATAATAAATATAGGGTCTACTTCTGCATTTGAAGGAAGAAAAAATTGGGGGGCTTATTGTGCTTCTAAAGTATCTACATTGAGCATAACAGAAACTTTAGCAGAAGAAGGTATTTTAGCTTACAGTTTAAATCCTGCAAGAACTAATACAAAAATGAGAGACCGATTATTTCCAAATGAAGATAAAAATACTTTAATGAATTCTAAAAGAGTAGCAGAATTTGTATTGAAAATATTGTTAGGGGAATTTGTAAGTGGTAGTCATATAATTTTAAAAAAAGACAGATATTTTGTATTGCCAAGTAGAAAATGTCCAAAATAAAAAGGAGAATATAATGATTAGAAAACAATGGAAAATAATACCAAAACTGGAATATACCAATATTACAGATAAAATACAACAATTTATAGATGATAATTCTATAAAAGATGGAATTTGTTTAATTTATACTAAGCATACTACAGCATGTATTAGACTATTAGAACCCGAAACTTTACTTAAACAAGATATGCACGATTTTATGGAAAGATTAGCTTCCTCTAATTGCTTATATAGACATGACGATTTAGAACATAGAGACGTGCCACCTGAAGAAAGAAGAAACGGATATAGCCATTTAAGGGCTATGCTATTGAATCATCAAGAAACTGTTCCTATTATTAATGGTAAATTAGATTTGGGTAAATGGCAACAAATTTTCTATATTGAATGTGATTTAGGAAAAGAAAATAGAACTTTTAATGTTTTGCTTATAAATTAAGAAAGGTGCAAAATGAAAGAAAAATTATCACAAGAAGAGCTTTTAATAAAATTTAAACAGTTAATGAGTTGTTTTAATATAGATTTTTGTTTAATGTCAGGAACTTTATTAGGAGCATATAGAGATAAACAATTTATATCTTGGGATAACAAAGATATTGACCTTGCTATAGATGCAAAATATTATTGGAAAGTAAAAGAAATTCTTAAAAAATCTAATTGGAAATTTAAAGCCATTTGGAGAAGAGAAATTTCTATATACCAAGATAATAATATACATCCCCATATAGATATATTTTTTTATGAAGTAGTTAATAATAAAATTTATTTATATTCTAATAGTATAGATAAAGGATTTACTAATAGATGGAATGTAGAAAGAAAACACATATTTGATAAGGATATGATATTGCCTTTGAAAAATTTTAAATTTTTAAACACTACTTTTAAAATTCCAAAAAAGACTTCTCAAGTTTTAGAATTTTTATATAGTAATAATTGGAAAATACCTGATGATAAATGGAATGGAAGCAAAACTCCTAATATAGATTATAATCATAGACAAATAGCAGTAATTATACCTTCGTTTATTCGTTGGGAAAAAACTAAAACAGAAATACAAACACTTTTAAATACTTATAATCCTAATAAATATAGATTTTATATTGGCAATCAGGGAAAAATTAATATAAAAGACATTCCTTTTTTTCATAATTTAGAAATAGATGGGCATAAAATACTTAATTTACCTTTTGATTGTGGATTATCTTATGCTAGAAATTTTTTAATAAAACAAACTATAGAACCTTATATTATGATAATGGATAATGATTTTTTATTTTCTAAAAATAATAATTTAGATGCTTTTGCCCAAATATTAGAAGATAATGAAAATATTGGATTAGTAGGTGGAAAATTAAAACAAAGAGAAAGTTATACTTATAATTTAATTTATAATAAAAAACAAAAAAATATTATTTATTTAAGAACCCCCCTTATAAATTTAAAAACCCAAAAAACAGCCCATAGATTACAATATGATTATTTTTATACTGAATTAACTTTAAATTTCTTTTTAGCTAAACGAGAAATATTTAATGATATTTTGTGGGATAATGCATTAAAATTAGTAGAACATACAGATTTTTTTATGCGATTTAAATCTACAAAATGGAAAGTAGTATATACTGCTCAAGTTATTGCAGAGCATCAGGATATACATACTAATTCTGAAGAATATATTTCTTATCGTTCAAAAATAAATAAAAAAATTGGTTGGGATTTATTTTTAGAAAAATGGGGATTAACTTCAATAAAAGATATAAAAACTATAGAAGATAATATATTAACATTTAAACCAAAATCTGAATATGGTTTTTTAAATAAAGAAGATATTAAAAGAGAATTTGAAACAGAAAAGAAAAAAGATAAATCTAATTTTATAACTAATAAAGAAATAATATCTATTTTAGTTAATAAAGGATATAAAATTTGTTTAATGAAATCTACTTGTTATCAAGCAGTTAAAAAAAGAGAATTAAAGGAAACAGAATTGCATTTAGGAGTAGAAAATATAAAAGAAGTAAAACAACTATTTAATTTAGAAAAATTAAAAATATATTCTATGCCTCAAAAAACTAAAGCTTGGGGAGTTTATGGATTTTCTTTATTAGTGCCTTACCCTGTTATATTTTATTTAAAAAAAGAAGGATATACCGATATTTAAGAGGAGTGCTATGGATTATTTTAAAGATATATCTATGGAAAATAAACAAGAATATCTAAAAGAAATGAAAAAATACGAAAAAATATTAAATAGCTTAGGTTATGTAATGGCTTTAACAGGTGGAACTATGTTAGGGGCTATCAGAGATGGTAAATTTATAGACCACGATAACGATATAGACTTAGCAGTTATAATGAAAGGAGAAGATATAGAACAAATAAGATTAGAAAAAGATTATATTGTTAATTATTTAATTAAACTTAAATATACTTTGGGAAAAAATAATGGGTCTCAATTCAAAACAATGCCTCCCAATATAGATAATTTTTGTTTAGATACTTTTACTTATTATTTTAATAGACACAATAAAGCTTATTTTTACCCTTATAACGGATGTTTTAATAAATCTGATATATTACCTTTAATAACTGTTAAATTATATGATGTTGAATTTTTTGCTCTTAAAGATTATAATAAAATTTTTACTGTTTTATACGATAATTGGAAAATTCCGCAAACTAAACAAGAGATGTTAAAACGAAAATTACATAGTGGTTCTATAACTAATTTAAAACAAATAAGTTGGGATAAATATAATGATTAAAATAGCAATTTTAATAACTTCTTTTTTAAGAGATAAATTATTGTATGAATCGGTGCAATCTATTATAAGGCATTATACAAATAATTATATAATATTAGTGGCAAATCAAAGTTATAAAACAGACGAAGAAAGATTAAAAGGATTTTCTGATTTTAATGTAAATATAGATAATACTGTTCATGCTCCTATACATTATTATAACTTGCCTTTTGACTGCGGATTAAGCTATGCTCGCAATTTTTTGGTTGAAAAGGCTAATAGTTTAGGTTGTAAGTATTGTTGGTTATCTGCTGATAGTATTATGTTTATTAATGAATATAATGTAAATCCTATAATAAATTTTTTAGAAGAAGATAGTAAACGAGGTATAGTAGGGGTAGAGCTTTATGGTAGACCTGAATGGCATCGAGATATAGATTTAGTAAAAGGAAAGCATTTTCATTTAAAAATACCTACAAGACCTATTATTACTTTTCAAGATGTTAAGTTTATACCTTGTGATGTTATAAAAAATATTTTTATAGCTAAAACCGAATGTTTGATAAATAATAAATGGGATAACGAATTAAAGTTATTAGAACATGAGGATTTCTTTTGGAGATTGAAGAATAGCGATAATTCTTATCAAGTATTTTTTACTGATTATATAACTACTAAATATAAAGATTTTAAACCTAATGAATATAATAAATATAGAAGGCGTATGCATGCCGAATTTAGAAAAAAATTACAAGAAAAATATAAAATAGAAGGATGGTGCAAATATGATAAGAGGTAAGAAATGAATCAATTTGATATACTTTTAGTCCAAACTCGATTTTTCGACCCTATGGCTTGGTTAATTAGAAAATATACCCATAGTAAATGGAATCATTGTTGTTTTATTTTAAATGAACATGAAGTAATAGATTGTAAAAGTATAGGAATTAAAATTAGACCTTTAAAAAAATATTTAAATAAATTATTTTATAAAACTAAATTAATGCGATTAGAAGGGCTTACACAACAAGATAAAGCAAATTTATATTATTATATTAGTATTTTAGCTCCTGCATTAAAAACTAATTATTTTAGATTTTTATTAACATTGTATTTGATTTATACACAAAACGATAAACTACTCCCAGCGTTTACATGCTCAGGTTTTGTCGCAACTTGTTTATCTTTAGCAACAGGTATAGCTGTTAAATTAGGAAAAATGGATGGAAGAATAACTCCAGAAGATATAAATAGCAATTCTAACTTTAAAGAGGTAAAATTATGAAAAACCAAACATTAGATATTCTAATAGTAATACCAGCTTATAATGAGGAAAACACTATAGGAAAAGTAATTAATCAAATTAAAAATACGCCTTATAATTTTATAGTAATAGATGATGGTTCTACTGACAATACTTTATCTATAATACGAAACAATACTACAAAATCTCAGTATTTATTTTATCCTACAAATATGGGAAAAGGTTACGCTATAAGAACAGGTTCTAATTGGGCTAAAATGCATAAATATAGCTATATTCTCGTTTTAGACGCAGATGGTCAAAATAGTATAGCTAACATCGAATTATTCGATTTAGCCCTTCAAAAGCACCCTACAGCTCAAATAATCATAGGAAATAGGATGCACAACCCCAAAAATATGCCATTTATACGCTTTTTAACTAATAAGGTCATGTCTGCTATAATTTCTAAGCTTTCAAAGCATAATATAAAGGATTCTCAATGTGGGATGAGGTTAGCTTCTGTAGAAATATTTGACAAGTTGAAAGCTAATAGATTTGACTTAGAAAGCGAAATGCTTCTTAAAACAAAAGGCAGTATAATAAATATTCCAATAAAAAGCGTTTATAGTAAAAATCGGATAAGTAAAATAAAACCTATATCCGATACGATACGCTTTATTAAGCTTCTATGGAGGTATTATGGGAAGAAAACTTAAATTATCTAATTTTAAATGTAAAAAATGTGGAACTTTTTTATATCAAAATGGAAAGGAGTTAGATGGTAAATATTTTTTTATGTGTTTAGGTAGAAACAACGGATGTTGTAATGGGATATGGATAGATATTAAGAATAGAATAGACCAACAAGGTAGAAAATATGAATAATCAACTTATAATTTTGGGAGGAGGATATTCAATTAAACAAGGATTAGAAGAAGGATTATACCCTAAACTAGCTAATCGTTTAATTTGTGGTATCAATTATTCCTTTATATACCTTCCGCAAACTTATTTATGCTGTATGAATTATACTGATTTCTATAATGAAAATAGAATTGAGCTTTCTAAACTACCTTTAATAGTAACGTGTAATAGACCTCATTATTCTCGTTGGCTAACTAATACTATACTTATTAATAAAAACTTTGCTTTAAGTGGTATATTAGCATTGTATGTGGGGTTATTATTAGAACCAAAAGAAATATTTCTTTTAGGGTTCGATTATAAAGCAATTAATCATCATACTCATTTTTATCAAGGAGCAATAAGTCATAAAGGAATTGGTAAAACTAAATATTATGATTATCAAGGACATGCGGAAAGAGATTTTGCACAATTTAAAAAT
>Ga0222679_1000496_pt1 | contig 13727 bp, 26 predicted proteins | sample AntAcemetagen939_FD_179843 | JGI IMG/M metagenome (GOLD analysis project Ga0222679, IMG submission 179843) | Saline water microbial communities from Ace Lake, Antarctica - #939 | ecosystem: Environmental > Aquatic > Non-marine Saline and Alkaline > Saline | place: Antarctica: Ace Lake...
AGTAAGAATAAGAAATATGCAGGTAGAAAATGTCCAGATTTTGATTTTGCTAAAGGTTGTCAAGATGGAACTGTTATTTGGTGGAACGAAACTCAATTTTGTATTGATGTCAATCACCCCCCCCTAAACCCGAAAAGGTTTTGAGGAAGGGGCTTGAATCGTAAGATTTGAGAGTAATTGGTTGATTAGAGGGCAAAAGAAACAATGGAAACAAAAATGCAGAAGTTAGGAAAGAGAAATACATACATACCCATAGATACTTCTCTAGTCTCTGGCTCTATGATTAGTAATGTAAACAAAGAGGAAACTCTTAGTCATACTAATTTGAAAACCTTTTCTAACAACCTCGAAGAGAACAAATCTCAACATACAGAGAAACAGAACTTGAGAGTATCTGTTATAGTGTATGTAAAAAATATTAAAGGACAACCATTAATGCCTACTACACCAAGAAAAGCAAAAATGTTTCTAAAACAAGACAAAGCTAAAGTTGTTAGTTGTAAACCTTTCACTATTCAACTTAATTATGCAACTGGTGAAAGTAAACAAAAAATAACATTAGGTATAGATAGTGGTTACAAAGAAATTGGGTTTAGTGTGATAACTAAATCTAAAGAATTTCTTTCTGGTGAATTAACATTAAGAACAGATGTTAGTAAAAAATTAACTAAAAGAAGGATGTATAGAAGAAATCGTAGAAATAAATTATGGTATAGAAAAGCACGATTTCTTAATAGAGTCAAATCTAAACATAAAGGTTGGTTGCCACCTTCAATACAACATAAAATAGACACACATATAAGATTAATTGAAAAAATAAAGAAATTACTTCCAATAACTAAAACAATAATTGAAGTAGCAAAATTTGATACACAAAAATTACAAAATATTGATATTGAAGGGGTAGAATATCAACAAGGTCAAATGAAAGATTATGATAATTTAAGAGAATTTATCTTACAAAGAGATAATTACACTTGTCAGATATGTAATAAAAAAGAAGGAATTTTTGATATCCATCATATCATTCAAAGAAAAGATAGTGGTAGTAATAGACCAGATAATTTAGTTTGTGTTCATATTAAATGTCATAAAGATTATCATAAAGGTAAAATTAAACACAATTTTACTAAACCTAAATCATTCAAACAAACACCTATTATGAATAATATTAGAAAATATGTTGTAGATAAATTATCTTGTGATTATACTTATGGTTATATAACTAAACGAAAAAGAAAAGAATTAAGTTTAGATAAAACACATTATAATGATGCTTTTGTTATTGCTGGTGGGAATAATCAAATTAGAAGTAATATTATTAGAACTAAAGTTATTAGAAGAAACAATCGTCAATTACAACAAAATCGTAAAGGAATGAAATTAGCAATACGAAAACAAAGATACAAAATTCAATCTGGTGATATTATTAGTTATCAAGGTAATAAATTAATATGTAATGGTATGTTCAATTTAGGTAAATATGTTAGTTTTGTTAAGAATACTTTTAATATTAAGTATGGCAAGATTGATTTAGTTAAGGTGTTATATTATGGTAAAGGAATACAATTATAAGAAGGATGAATCCAATTCATCTCCAACCTAAAAATCAAAAAAAGATTTTTGAGGAAGGAGACTTCTTAGATAAAAAAGTTAAATATTTGAAATCAGGTTCTTTAGTTACATATAAGAAATATCTTTATGCAATGAGGGGGTTAGTGTATGCTGAATGGGTTTTTTGTTATAATAAACTTCCCTCCATAAATTTCAAAGAAGCCATTGAAAAATCTATTTTTCTCAATGATGATATAAAGAATAAATTATTGAATATAATAGAATTAAAGAAAAAAGGTAAAGAGAAAGATATAGTTGAGAATGATATCAAGATTGATAAGTATATTGAAAGTTTTTTACAAAAAGATTATAGTCAATATTTAGGGAGAACTAATAAACCAGATATAACTGAGTTGAATGAAGAATTATGGAGACAATTAAAAGGATGAGGAAGAAAAGGCTGGTAAAACGAAAGTTTTAAATACTTAAAGATAATTCTTTATAATATTACTTCAAAAGGAAGGAAAAATATGGCGTTGAAGATATACAATTGTAAGAAATGTGGGCATGAATGGGCAAGTGATAAAGAGAAATGGAAAGAGTATCCATCGAAAAAACCATTCCAGTGCCCTAAATGTAAGTCTGCGAAGTGGGATATAGATACGAGGTGATTGTTAATGGATGAAATCCAATCTTACCTGAATGGTAAAATTTCATTTGATGAGTTAGAAGAGAAGTCTAAGTATGACCATATTATCAACCTTAATATTAATGATAAAGCAGACATTATCCTTCATAAGAATCTTGTAAAAAAATATAAATTCAAACTTTCTTTAATAAGGTCAGATTATGGTATAAGTTCTATTACAGCTAATCATATTATCCAAACTTTTAAAGAAAATGGGTGGGAAGTAGAGCAAGTATTATCTAAGTACAAAATTATTGGTCAATGTAGTGTTTGCGGTAAAGAAATGAAAGTAAATGATTCCATCTTTTTCACAGGGCAGTGTCCTTTTTGCGAAGTCCAAAGGAATGCAACTTATTTATTGAGGGTATATGATCAGATAGATTTTGAAGCATATAAGATAATTGAAGTAGATAAACTAAACGAGGAAGATATTAATAGTTTTGTATTTCAATTAGGGAGAATTTGTAATAAACAATTGAATATTACATTTTAGGAGGATAAACAATGAAAAAATTAAAAAACGAAAACGAAAATTTCTTATGGTCTTTACCTAGAGATAGTTGGAGATTAGCATCAGCATTAGGAACAACATCAATTGTATTAATTGCTGTAGTCATGCACATTTTCGGTTGGATAACAGATGATAAATATTGGGTAATCCGAGGATTGTATGGTATTGGATATGCAAGATAACTTATACAAATACCCTATTTTGTGTATTTACAGGTGACAAATGTATATATTCAGAATCATGGGCAATAATTGTAGGGATACTTATTATAATAATATTTGTTATATATTACATCATACTGAAATTGAAGAGGAGGATTAGATGATAAAACAAACTAAACAAAAACGTATTGAACAAATAAAAGAGATTTTAGATAATTGTGAGGTTTCTTACAAACCTTTACCTGAATGGTTAGATTATATCAACGATTATCTTTCACCACAGTATAAAATAAATAATACAAAAACCTTAGCATATATATTTAAAATATTGGACCTTCCAAATTTCAATAAAGATATACTTGAAGAAGAATTAATTGACATTAACCCTAGGAGTACAACAACATATTATGGTATTGAGGAATAATGAGAAACAAACTAAAAAAATATGTAGGTGAGAAATTAATCTCAGAGACAAAACATCCTGACCTAGATTTAAGGATTTATACTTATACCCCTCTGTGTCAATATAAACAAGCATGGGATGAAGTAACTCTAAAATGTAGGGGGTTGATATTAGATAAAGAGGGTAACATTATATCCCGACCTTTCAAGAAATTTTTCAATTTAGGTGAACATGTGAACAAAGGTAAAGAGATCCCGCTTGAACCCTTTGAAGTATACAAAAAAGAAGATGGTTCATTAGGAATTTCTTATTTTGATAAAAATACCCCTAAACTAGCTACAAAAGGAAGTTTTACCAGTGAGCAAGCAATTAAAGGGACAGAGATATTACATAGAGATTTTAAAGATTATCCATTTAATAAAAATTATACATACTTATTTGAAATTATTTATCCAGAAAATAGGATTGTTGTTGATTATAAAGATAAAGAAGAACTTATTTTGTTAGCTGTAATCTACACTCAAACTGGAAAAGAATTACCCTTAAGCCAATTCAAGAAAGATTTCCATATTGCTTTTAGATATGAGGGTATAAAAGATATAAATGAATTAAAAGATAAACAAGAAGATAATGCAGAGGGTTATGTTATTAAATTTAAGTCTGGATTGAGATTGAAACTTAAGTTTGAAGAATATATAAGATTGCATAGGTTGGTAACAGAAACAAATACTAAAAGGGTATGGGAATATCTTAAGGATAAACACCCTATTGAAGAACTTTTAGATAGGGTCCCTGATGAATTTTATAAATGGGTGAAAGATACAATAGTTAAGTTAGAATTAGATTATAAAGAATTAGAGGAAGAAGCGAAAAGAGAATTCAATAAAATTAAGTATACTGATAGAAGAGATTTCGCTGACCAAATAAAAAAACATAGAAATAAATCCATACTATTTAAACTTCTTGATAAACGAAGTTATGATAAAATAATTTGGCAAATGATTAAACCAAAAACAGAAAAACCATTCAAGAGGGAAATATGATGATAAAGGAATATAAGGATTGGATAAATCTTATCCCAGCTAATAGACAGGAAAAAATATTAATTTTTATATGTAATCATCCAGGCAGTTATTGTTCGGTTATATCCAGGCACTTTAATTGTCCCTATCCATCAGCCCTTATAAGTATAAAGTTTTTATTAAAACATTCATTCATAAATTATACAACTAATGGTAGAGAAAAGTATTATAAAGTAACAAATAAAGGGAAGAATTTGTGTAATTATTTATTAAACTTGAGGTCGTAATAATGCAAGACAATATAAAAGAGTATAAAAAAGAAATAATCTTTATTGCTTTAGGTTTAAGTGCAGCAGTAATATTAGGGTTATTTAAGATAGAAGATGGGGCCATTAAATGGTTAAGTTTAGCAGTGGTAGGGGTAGCGATATATACTTTCTACACATTTTATAATAAACCTATTCCACTTAAAAGGGAGTCACACCCTACTACTACTACTACAAAAGTAAGTTCAGACATTTATAATAGGTATAAAGATATCCCTGAGCAAATTGTGGAAAAGAAAATTGAGGAGAAATAAGAGACACAAAAGACACAAGAGACAAAAATTGAGGAATGAAAATGGTTAACTAGATAAGATAGTACAATTTATGGCTTATGGTGAAAAACAATGAAAAACGAAATCAAACAAAAAGTTAGATGTAATTTATGCGGTGCAAACGATTACGATATAATTTATGAAGAAAAGAAGGATGTTTTGAATGAGCAGGAATTGATTAACAAATTCAAAAGTTCAGGGGATGAAACTTTACTAGATCAGGTAGTAAAGTGTAAAGAATGCGGTTTAATGTATATTAATCCTAGGATTAGGCCTGACTTAATTATGCAAGGTTATTCTGAAGGTGAAGATGAAAATTTCATATCTCAAGCCAAATATCGTGAAAAAACTTTCAAGAAAGCATTTAAACAGATTGAGAAATTGTCAAAGAAAGGGAAGATATTAGATATAGGGACCGCAGGAGGTTCATTCTTAAAAGTTGCAAAAGATGCTGGTTGGGAAGTTTATGGGATTGAACCTAATAAATGGTTATGTGATTGGGGGAAAAAGAATTATGATATTGATATTAAGTCTGGAGATTTGTTTCAACAAGAGTATAAAGATAATATGTTTGAAGTTGTAACACTTTGGGATGTAATAGAGCATACACCTGACCCTATGAAAGTCTTAAAGGAATGTAACAGAATCCTTAAACCAGGCGGGATTTTGGTTGTTAATTATCCTGATGTTGGAAGTTTAATAGCGAAATTTACAGGGAAGAGGTGGCCGTTCTTCTTATCAGTACATTTATATTATTTTACAAGAACAACAATAGAGTACATATTAACAAAAACTTTTTTCAAAATAGAAATTATTAAGCCACATATCCAAACATTATCTTTAGGGTATTTGGTTTTCAGGATGGAAGCATACAGTAAATTGCTACATAAGTTAGGCACACTATTTGTAAAACTAACAGGAACTAAAAATCTTAAAATACCTTATTGGTTAGGGCAGACATTAGTGATTGCGAGAGGGAAATAAGTAACTAAAGATGGGAGAATATCTAAGAGAGCAGGCAGACCTACATACTGTAAAACATCAATTTAGTGGCAAGTCACATTTCTTTGAAGTTACAAGCGGTGAAAGTGGCGAAAAATATAATGTTTCAATAAAAATAAATTGTGACTGCAAATTCACTGGGGTGAAAGGTCAAGCAAACGGACAGATATGTTCCCATTCCTTAGCGGTATTAAGAGAAATCATTAATCGTGGAGATCTCCAAATAACCCATGATGAAAATGTTCAGGAGAAAAGAAACGCTTGTAAGCAATTAGTAAGAATGGGTAATAGGGAATTGAACCTAATCCGTTATGGTGACAATGAGGGGAAGGCACACCAGATTAAAAAGTGGGAAATATGTATGGAACTCTTAAGAGAGAAGAAACAATTTTATACAGAAGCCATAATTGATTCTGTTGACCTTACACTTGATATCTTAAATTTAGATAACTTCGAAGCTATAGAAATAATAGATTCAGAATCGGAATTAAGTATTCAAAACAAAAAAAAGAAATGTAAGTTGATTGGATTAAGTGTGAAAACGGTGAGGGTGTAAAAATGAACAACAAAGAAGAACCAATAACTGTACTAGGTGCAGGAGTCACAGGATTAGCCACTGCTTCATTTTTATTGGATGAAGGATATAATGTCAAGGTATATGAAAAAGAGGTAGCAGGTGGCATGTGTGTCAGTTTAAAAGAAGACAATTATATCATAGATTTGGGTCCCCATAAAATTTATTCACAAATACCAGGGGTAATGGATTATTTCCGAGAACTATTGGGTGATGACTGTTTAGTTATCAAGAAAAGTAATAGTTTGAGATTATTAGGAGATTATTACAAATTCCCTCCTCAGCTTAAGCAATTGATTAATCCTACTTTAATAAAAACTGGGATAGGGGTTGGTTTCAGTTACTTCCTTGAAAAACTAAAGTTCAGGAAAACAGTATCATACGAAGACTACCTTGTGAAAGGTTTTGGAAGAAAAGGATACAATTTATTGTTTGGAGGTTATGCAGAGAAAGTGTGGGGTGATCCAAAACAGCTTGACAAAGAGTTAGCCCAAAAACGTATGCCTGTAAGTGATATATTATCTTTAGTGAAAAATATCTTAGTTGGGGTGAAAGATAACCCTGATGTAAGTGCAGATTATTTTTATTATCCACGATATGGGATGCAACAATTGATTGATAAATTGGTGGAAAGGATTCAAAGTAAGGGTGCCGAGATATGTTATGAAAAGCCAGTATTAACTGACAAGATTATATCTACTATTCCTTTACCTGATTTATTAGATATATTGGAAGCTCCTGACGAAATAAAAGATTCTGCGGAAAAATTAGAGTATGGGCCATTAACATTAGTCTATGTATTCCTTAACCAAGATAGAGCGTTAAAAGATAACTGGATATTTTTTCCTGAGAAAGAGTTCATTTTTAATAGAGTATCTGAACAAAAAAGTTTCAGTAGAGACACCGTTCCAGATGGAAAAACCGTTATAACTGCGGAAGTAACAGCACTAAACGTAGATAAAAATGATGTTTGTGATGATCTTTTCAAGGCAGGATTAATAAACAAAGAAGGGGTCGAAGATGTAAAGGTGTTAGAATTTAAAAATGTTTATCCACTATACAAAATAGGATATAAAAAACATCTTGATAAAGTCCTGGATTATTTAGATTCTAAAAATATCATATCTATTGGGAGGAAAGGTTTGTTTAATTATTCAAACATGGATCATTGCATAGATATGGCTTTATATGCTTCAAAGAGTATTGGAGATACCCCCCTTTGGAAAGAATCAAGGAAAATATTTGATAATTATAGGATTGTGGATTAAGAATTGGAGCGAAAAAATGGCTAAGAATGATGAAATGGATGTGTTTGAAAAATATGAAACTTGTAAATATTCTGATGACCTTTGGTGTTATAAAGGACGCAGGACATTTTTAGGAAGATTATTTAGGCATAAGCATAATGTAGGAGTAAATTCTTATAGTATTAAATGTCATTGTGAAAATTGTACTGCATATATTCCAAAGGAGGGAGGATGACAAAAGACAAAAAAATATCACTTAACAAAGTAAAAGAATCTATTGAGGGCTTGAAGAATAGGATTAGGGTTAATTTAAAGGAAACTGATGCAGAATGTATCTATGATAAACTAAGTGAATGGATTGATGATGCTTTTCCAGATGTTATTATAGAAGATGACAGGAACATATCACTTAAGAAGATAAATAAGATATTTGATGGGGAAATAATGGCATTAGAACATTATATAGCCAGGGCAAGAAGGGGATTACCTATGAAATGCAATATTGAACCTAGAGAAGAACTTGAAATTAAGTCTAGAATATTACATATTATAAGCTTAAAAGGTAAAATTAATAGTATTAAAGAAGCTGATAAGCAAGGAAGATATTTAAGAAAGAATTGGAAAAAGTTCCAGAATACAGATTTACCTATTAATCATAATCTGAATAAGAATTGGAGGGATTTAATATGAGAACATTAAAATATTTAAAGGGTGGATTGAATAAAATATCTGATGAGATTTTAGAAAGATGTTTTTGGGGTATTGGGGAAGGTTCAGAAGAAAGAGTTGGATTATGGTTAAAGACAAACAAAAAAGTAAAGGTGGGGAACAATGATGACAAAAAAGAAAGTTAGATACTTGATTCCAATAACTATATTTATAGGGCTGGCAGTTTTATTTTCTTTCCCTGAACCAGAAAGTAATTTCCTAGCATATGTTGGGACTGCATTATTTTTCATAATATTGGTAATATTTTTGTCAAAGAAGAAAAGTGGAGGGGAATAACAATGGGAAGGGCTGAATAATTGACTATGAAACATGTACTAATAAATCCAAACATTGTAACCCAGAATGGTGACTATTTTGGTACTGGTATTCCCTATTTACCTATTACTCTTGCAAATCTTGCCACCCAACTACTTAATCAAGGGGATGAAGTAATAGTAATTGACGCTTTCGGTGAAAATCCTAATAAAAAAAGGATAGAAGGTAACCATATTATCCAGGGTTTAACAATACCAGAGATTATACATAAAATCCCTGAAGATACAGATACGGTCTATATTTATGCAAGCCAGGTAGTACAACATTCATTAGTTTTACAAATTATTAAAAGTATTAAAAGTAGTAAAATTAAGATTGTTCCTAACACTCAGTCTGTTGTATCGTATGTTTTAAGGGAAGAAGATTTTGGTCATCCAATTTTAGATTTCAAGTATGAAGAAGTTATTCCTGCCTGGGACTTATTTCCTTTAGAGAATTATTGGAAATTAGGTTATGCCCATGCACCGTATAAAGAAAAATATCTTTCTATCTTATCATCTTTCGGATGTAGCGGATATTGTAAATTCTGTATTATACCAGCAGTTAATAAAGGTGAATGGCAAGGGAGGGAGTCTCAAGAAGTGTTCTATGAGATGATGTATTTTTATTTTAAATATGGTGTTACAGAGTTTCATTTTGAAGATTTAAACCCTACCTTTGATAAGAAACGGATTGAAGATATATGTTTTCATATCCTCCATTATAACCATTATAACTATTTTCAGGATAAACTTTCCTTTTCTTTAAAGTTTGTTAGTGGGATTAAGATTGAAACTATTGATGAATTAACTATTGAATTAATGAAATTAGCAGGGTGCGATTATATATCTTTCTCTCCTGAATCAGGGTCAAAGAATGTATTAAAACTTATGCAGAAACCGTTCAATCATTATCATGCTATAAAAATGTTAAGATTAATGAATAAGTTAGGGATTACCACCCAAGCATGTTTCATCTTAGGTTTCCCTGGCGAAACAAAACAAGACCTTAAATTAACTACAAAATATATTTACACATTGTTTAAAGAGGGATTAGACGAAATGGCGGTATTAGTTATGACTGCTATGCCTGGTTCTGAGATACATAAAGAGTTAGGGTACACTTATGATGATATAACGAAATATACATTTTCTCCAACATGGCAGGATAATTATAAAGTATTGAATCGGTTAAGGTTTAAATTGTATATTAATTCAATGATAATAAAGTTTTTATATCATCCATTCAAAATATTTAAGATAAATAAAACAAAGATGTGGATGACAATTAAAAGGGTGTGGAGGTTTTAAAAATGATGAAACAATATACATCTAAATTAGAGGATTCAATTATTCAAAAAGATGAGGACAAAATTAATTGTTGAAGCAAAAAAATGAGAGATTATAGTACTATATGTGTAGGTATATTACTCCTATTAGGGATTGCTCTAACTGACCCAATACATATATTATTTACTCCAATATATCTTGTTTTTGGGTATGCAGGAATTCTTTTAATTTCAATAGGGTGGAGTAAGAATGAATAAATTATATAAGGCTAATACAAAACAAGAGGGTGATGAATAATGGAAATATGTTGGAAACATCATAGACAAATGACAAATGGATATTGTGATGAATGTGGGGGGAAACCGCTTCGCCAGATAGCGGAACAACATGCAGTGAGAAATGTCATAAAGAATATGTATCTTATTTGAACTTTGATAAAGACCAAACTATGGGGGAATGAAAATGTCAAAACCAATAAATCCAACACCAAGATTAAACAAAGAAGAATCAAAAGAATTCATACAAAATATGAATAAAACATCTAAAAGAAAGATTAATAATATAGAAAAGATGTATATTTCAGTTATAAGAAATAATAAATAATGTTTGCATATGGAGGAATAAAATGGAAAAGAAAAGGATAGGCAAGAAATTTCAAGGATTTTGCGATTCAATTAATAATAATATATAACTAATATATAAATGTTTGCATATGGGGGAATGAAAATGTCAAAAAGTCAAATGAAAATAGGAAAATGTGAATTATGTGGGATCATAAAAGGAGAAGATAACTTAGTGCAGGGCATATATTATGGTGATAATATTGAATAAAAATAAAGTGGGGCAAAGGGTAGATACAACATCACCATATCCAACACTTTCCACAATTTTTCTCTTCTTAACATTAATTCTAACTTTCACATTAGACACATCTAAATTTACAAGAGGAATTATATCATTGATATCTTTAATGTTATTCCTGATATATTATTTCATGTATCATTATGAAGAAAATAAAAAATCCAAAATGGTGAACCAATGAAAATGAATAAAATCTTGTTTATAATCCCTCCTGTAACTTTAGAGGAGAGGTATGGTAGTTTGGAAAGTGCAGGTACACTTTACCCTCCTTTAGGGATAGCATATTTGGCTTCTATAGCAATAAAGAATAAATGTGATGTTGAAGTTATAGATTCTGAAGCTGAAGGATACAATTATGTTGACATTAAAGGTTTTATTAAAGCATACAAACCAGACATAGTAGGGATGCAAACATATTGCACAAATATCCAGCAATGCTTAAAAGTGGCACAAATCATTAAAAGTATTAATCCATACATTAAAGTTCTTTTGGGTGGTGCTCAAGTAACATTATTCTATGATAAAGATTATGATAATGTTGATTTTATAATTAGGGGTGAAGGAGAGAAAGTATTTGAGGAGTTAATATCCGGGAAAGAGGTAAGTATCATAAATGGTCTGGTATGGAAAAATGGTGACGGAATTGTTGTGAACCCACAACAGGAACTCATAAGAGATTTAGATTCTATCCCATTTCCTGCCAGACATTTATTTCCTATCGAAAAGTATCATTCATCAGCACAGTTAAGGGGAAATAGGACATTAAATATTATGACTAGTAGGGGTTGCCCTTATCGTTGCATTGTTGGTGATACTTTAATTAACACAGTTGATGGTATGATTCCTATTAAGGATTTAGTAGGTAATTCTATTGGAGTTTATACCTATAACAAAAAAACAGGTGATAGATATATAAAACAAACTATTAATATTAGAAAAGTTAAATCTCAAGCTGAAATATTAAGAGTAACATTTGATGATAATTCTTTTATTGATTGTACTCCAGACCATAAATTTTATACTTTTAAAAATAGTTGGAAAGAAGCTAAAAATTTAAGTTATGGAGAAAATGTAATTGCTTTAAAACGAGATAATAATTCAGTAATAAAAGTAGAATTTCTTGAAGATAAACAAGATGTATATGATATGGAAGTGCCTACAACTCATTGTTATTTTGCGAATAATGTTTTAATACATAATTGTGCATACTGTTCAGGGCATATTAATTTCGGTAAAACATTCCGTTACTTTTCAAAAGAGTATGTAATAAACGAAATTAAAGATTTAATTAGTAAGTATCAAGTTGATAGTTTACAATTTTATGATGAAACTTTCACTGTTAATAGGAAAAGGGTCCTGGAATTATGCCAGGCAATGATTGATAATAAGGTTAATTTACCATGGGCCTGTTTCACTCGTGTAAATCTTGTCGATGAAGAATTATTGAAAGAAATGAAACGTGCTGGATGTTATCAGATATTTTTTGGTACAGAGTCAGGCAACCAAAGATTACTTGATTTAATACGGAAAGATATTACTTTAGAACAATCAAGGAAAGCAATCAAGTTATGTAAGAAGGTAGGGATTCAAACTTTCTGTTCGTTCATGTTAAATATTCCAACTGAAACAATTGAAGACTCTTGGAATACAATAAATTTTGCTATTGAATTAAATCCTGATTATGTCCAGTTCCCGATAACAACTCCCTTCCCAGGGACAGAATTGTATAATATAGCGAAACAGTCAGGAAAATTCGTTACAGAAGATTGGAGTAAGTATATGTCTTGGAGTGAAATAGTATATACTGCGGAAGGAAGGACAGTAGATGAGATTCAAGATACTGTAAAGAAAGCATACAGGAAATTCTATTTAAGGCCAAGGTATATTCTCAGTGCATTAAATAGGTTAAGAAAACTTCCTATAAAGAAACAAATAGGCTTAATAAAAGCAGGAATAAAAACATTCATCAGATAACCGAAAGTTTTAAATACCTAAAAGATTTATAGGGTGATAGTATGACTAAAGATGCAATATCAATCAAGGGAGACAGAAATGTTTGGATAGATTTTGTAGCTGAATGCAAAAGACAAAAAACGGAAGTGTGGGCTGTGTTAGAACCATATCTTAAACAATTTATTAAAGGTCAATTACCCACCACTAAAGTTGGAAGAAGTAACAGAAAAGTTTAGGAGGAAACAAATGGACATGTTAGTTACAACCCCCCAAAGCGAGATAGATACTTCAAGGAAAGAAGGGGAAGCTGTGGAACAAAGTGATCTGGATATAATGAAAAAAGCAAAGTTACAAAATCATTTTTTAGATAAGATAGGACATAATTCTTGGGCAAGAATATTAGAAGTGTTCATCCAGGGAAGGGAACTAGGCTTTTGTGTAATGGATTTGACTGAAGAGACAGGAATGCCTGAGAGCACTATCCGGAGAGGGATAAATTATCTTATTAAAAAGGCATATATATCTCAAATTCATAAAGAGAAAAATACCATTTTTTATAGCCTTGATTATCACCCTATAGTAAAACATTACATTCGTATTTATGATAAAATAATAAATGCTGAAATGAACAAAATGGATGAAATGAATAAAACAAATGATAAAAAAAACATTTAAACCAGAAAAAAAGTATCTAAAATATACAGTAAATTTGTGGATAGTTTTATATTGGATTTGGATAATGAAAATGGAAACTAAAGTAGGATTGTTTTTCATCTGTATGCCAATAAGTATATTTTTGTTGCTTATGCTCATAAATATGCCTAATGCATTTAGCCATTGC
>Ga0222679_1000501_pt1 | contig 13593 bp, 24 predicted proteins | sample AntAcemetagen939_FD_179843 | JGI IMG/M metagenome (GOLD analysis project Ga0222679, IMG submission 179843) | Saline water microbial communities from Ace Lake, Antarctica - #939 | ecosystem: Environmental > Aquatic > Non-marine Saline and Alkaline > Saline | place: Antarctica: Ace Lake...
TAGTGGCTTGGGAAAATTCCTCTGTAGAGGCTTGGGGAAATTCCTCTGTAGTGGCTAGGGGAAATTCCTCTGTAGTGGCTAGGGGAAATTCCTCTGTAGAGGCTTGGGGAAATTCCTCTGTAGTGGCTTGGGGAAATTCCTCTGTAGTGGCTTGGGGAAATTCCTCTGTAGAGGCTTGGGGAAATTCCTCTGTAGAGGCTTGGGAAAATTCCTCTGTAGTGGCTTGGGGAAATTCCGTGGTTAGAATAAGATGTGCGATAAAAAATGTCGTGCTTTATGGGTTTTCTGTTTGTTTTAAGCCTTTCGATTTAAAATTCAAGATAGAGAAAAAATCAAAAACTACGATCATACAAAATATAGAACCATTAGACTATTTTAAAAGAAACGGAATTGAGAAAACAAAAAAAATCATACTCTATAAACGAGTATCCCATGATTACAAGACCCAAGAAAACACCCCCAACGAGACACTGTGGTTGCTTGGTACAATAGTTGTGCACCCAAGCTGGAACCCAAAAGAGAAAGAATGTGGCGAGGGGAAATTTCACGCAGTATCACGCCCTTATTTTGCCGATGAATTTCGCAGCACCAAGAACGATAAATATGTAGCAATAGAAATTGAATGCAAAGATTTATACGAATGGAAAGATGATCCTCAATACCCCCACAAGATAGGATTTCGCAGGGGTAGGGTTTTATATGATGTGGATAAATTTGGGAAAGCCTTAAAATAATTGTTCTTTCAAAAGTTAATGCCAAACTTATTCTGCGGAGTTCGACAACTCTCAATAGCATAGCCTTAAGGGCAACAGCTAATTGAGAAACGGCTCAGGTGGTGATGTGAGTGAGGCAAAAGAAATGGGGAACGTTGGCTGGCGCAAACAGATCGGAAAGCAATCCAGATGTTTCCCAGTGATAGATTTTAGGCTTTACAGGGCGATGTTGAAGGAAGCGATTGAGTTACTAGACAAGAATGAGGTCGAGAAGGCTGAACGTTGCCTTAAACGGTTGATTAAGATGCTTGAGGATAAACTGAAGCCATGATTGAGCGAGAGATAATCGCAGATGCGTGTGGGCGCATAATGGGAGTATTAAAGGAGGTTAAGTGAACATTCACGAAAAGGTTGATAAGGAAATGGAGAAGTACGAGAGGACCGTTGTTTCTAACCCTGCGGTTGTCAAGTGGAGAAGAACCCTTCACTACGTTAGGGAATATCGTTGGGATGGTGAGAGGGTAAGCGCAACCGAGTTCCTAAAGAGGTTAAGAAAAAGAAAGGGGGTGATAGCATGAAACGAATAACTGTTTATGCGAACATCATAGTAACGCCGCCGGATGATTGCAAAGATCCGGATGCGGAGATACTAAAGCTAGAGCAAGCCCTTAACGAACAATGTGGTCTTATGGTGACTGGTCGAGGGACAGATGAGGAAAAGAAGATACCCCTGAGGTTTCACTTCGTAGGAAGGGAGAAGGCCCCCCCGGAGGAAGAACCGAAGATCATCTTAAACGCCGGACTTGACATGCATGTGTGTGTTCCCGATTTATGGTCAGATGAAAAGGTTATAGCGTTTTGCGAGCAGAAGAACCCCTGCGGCACAGAAGGTGGGTGGGGAATTAGGAGGGCCGGGGATAAGCGGTTATGGGGTATGCCGGAAAGGAACCCCTGCGATACCAGGGATGGGTATGTTCACATGGTACTGGAGGCGTAAATTATGGGATTATTTATCAGGCATCCTGAGAAATTATTTTGTCCTGTGTGTGGTTGTGGTGATATTCACTATTGGCCCGAAGTGCTTAAGTGGAAAACAATGTCTGATAAAGAAAAATGTCATTTTGAGGTTTGCCCTGCATGTGGCTATGGTAATGCAGATTTTCCATACGAGGGGTTCGCCTAATGTACTACAACCCACAAGACACCCGGTACGATTTTGATACCGAGGTAACGATTGAGGACATCAAGACATTTTTTTGGCGAGATCACAATAAAGGTGCGTATTTCAGCATGTTTGAAACGGGGGTTGGCAGGGTAAAAACGGGTGAGGGGGTTAGGTTTGATCTGATCAGAATTGATCCCCGGAAAAAATACGTCAGGATCTTCGAGTTTAAAAGCAGTCGGGCTGATTTCCTTCGGGATAAGAAGTGGGAGAAGTACCTGGCTTATTGCAATACGCTTACCTTCGTGTGTGGGAGAGATCGGATTAAAAAGGATGATCTGCCGAGTGGGATCGGGCTAATGTGGGTGTGGAAGCGCAAACGGAAAGACCAGGAAGCATTGAAAGGGTTAGAGCCATTGTGGGAATACGAGTACGAGTGGGTTAAAAAGGTGAGAAAGCACGATCTTGATCGGGAAGTCTTATTAGATCTTGCCATGATGTTGATGTTTAGGACGATATGGCGAAAGGATGATGTTTTTTGAAAGGAGGTTAAGGTGGATCTTTTTGTGTTTCGTATTTGTGTTGGAGGTTTTGAAACCTCTATTGTGGTGGTGCGGGATTGGGATGAAGCGCTTAAAATAGCGGCGAACAGGGTTAAGTCTTATGAGGGCGAGAAGGAGTTTGTCAAGGTTGAATATGTCGGCCTGGTAGAATTCTTTGCTAATAGCATTTTAAAAGACTGGGAACCCACGAAGGCAAACACGATATGAGAGGAAAAACTGCTCGACTCGCACGAAAAGTGGCCCGGAAGAAGATGCACAAGTTTTACGATAAGATTGGCCGGGATAACCTTGTGTCCCGACTTAAACTGGCCTGGAAAATAGTGAGGGGGAAAGAATGATTGCGAGGGTGTTCACCCGGAAAACAAAACAGAGTCCAGGTGATAGGCATTGCTATTTTACCGTTCCCGGTTTGGTTGGGATAGATCCAGAGTATGACGAGGTTCGGGTTTCCGTTACGTTCACCTGGGATATTGAGCATGGCGAGCACCTTAAAAAACAATGGGGAATGGTCTGCGACAACGTGAAGATCGGTGGGCCGGCCTTCGGTGATCGTGGTGGGGATTTTGTGGGCGGTCGGTATTTGAGAAATGGCGTAACGATAACCTCAAGAGGTTGCCCGAACAACTGTTCCTTTTGCTTCGTTCCCCAAAGAGAGGGCCAGATTAGGGAATTGAAGATCACCCCCGGCAATTTCGTTCAAGACAACAATCTGCTGGCGTGTAGCAGGAATCACATAGACAGGGTATTTGAAATGCTGAAAGGACAGAAAGGGGTCGAGTTCCCCGGTGGGCTGGAACCGGCAAGGATTGATGATTATATCGTTGAAAAATTGAGGGGAATCTCAATCGAGCAGATATGGCTGTCCCATGACTACGAGGGTGCGGAAAAGGCGCTGCGGTATGCGGTTGAGAAATTGAGGAAGCATTTTAAACGAAGGCAGATGCGGTGCTATGTCCTGGTCGGCGGACCTTATGAAGATACGGTTGAGAAAGCCGAAGCAAGACTTATTAAAGCCTGGGAGATCGGAACCCTACCGTTTGCTATGTTGTGGCAGCAAGTAGAATTTGAAGATTACTCCCCCCGGTGGAAGAAGCTGGTCCGGAATTGGACAAGACCGGCATTTGTGAAGGAAATGGCGAAAAGCAACTTTAAAAACGCGAGGTATTGAAATGAGAACACGAAGAAAGCTCACCCCGGAAGGGGAAGGCTGCAGGATGACGTTCACCATAGAGGGAACCCCGAAGGCAAAGCCACGCCAGACAAAGAGTGATGTGTGGAAAAAGCGGAAGTGTGTCGTTGAGTACAGAGCGTGGGCCGATAAAGCGAGGGAACGTGCGCCCCTTGATTTACCGGCAGAGCCAAAGACCGTATTGATAAAGGCTTTTTCTGGAATTCCAATATCGTGGAGCAAGAAAAAGAAGGCAGCGTTAGTAGGGCAGCCACACAGACAGAAGCCGGACTGGGATAATGTCGGCAAGGCGGTATGTGATGCTTTGTGGAAAAAAGATCAGTTGATCTCTGACGCGTTGGTGATAAAGCGGTGGGACGATGGCAAGGGGGCCAGGGTTGAGGTATGTATTGTCGCAAGGAGTTTAGACGATGTCATTGATGCTCTCGGTTTTGGAAAAAAAATTATCTGATCTTAAAGGCTATGCGAAAGTACATTTTAAATGCGAGAGGTTAAATGCAAGCAAGGTGTCAAAACGAGTTTGCATTAAGAGGCAGTATTTCGCACAGCAGTGGACCAGGGAAGGGATACAGAAGGTGCGAAGCCCCCTCCTGTATTCCGAATGTAAGGATTGCAAGAAAGGCCGGAAGATTGCAGACAAGCTAGGGTTGGGTGAGTTCTTGAACACAAAAAAGAAAAAGAGGACGAAGTGCAGCCGAAAGAGTTGTAACCAAGAAGTGTTTGGCGGTGGCATGTGCCGGGAACACTACTTGAATTATTTTGCAAGGGAAAACGACTAGCCTTTTTACAGGAGAAAGAAAATGGAAAGAGTGTTTTTAATTAGAAGCGAAGATAGCACGTATGTATGCCCCTCAATCAATGCCACGGTATCACTTGCGAGGAAGTTCTTAGAAATGGGAGAAGCTGGAGGCGAAAAGCTCTGCATCGAAACCAGGAGCAAGGAATCATTTGATAGTTTTTTGAATGACACTTCCGCTACCGAGCCCCCCGGCAAAAAGAGGAAATACAAAAAGAGAGAGAAAAAAGAGAAAAAGGAAAAGAAGGTAGTGCCTATCGCTACCAAACGGGGCCGAAAAAGGGGGACACCGGCGAAAATCATGCTTCTCTTGGGCAGAAAAGGTGAGCTTGCCGTTGATCAGTTAAAAGGTGATTTGGGGATCACCGGAGAAGCGGTGAGACAAAACATGCAAAAATTAATCGCTCAAAAAAAAGTTGAGATCTCCGGGGAAAAACCACGAACATTTAAACTCAAGAACGCGGTTAGCTTTCAATGTGCTGCCAGGGGAAGAAAGATTGACCTGGCAGAATGTGTCCCGAATGGGGATAACCACGATTGTGAGATTTGTGACTATAAAAATGGAGACTAGGGAAGAAGATTTTGAAAAATTTTACATCTGCCCGGAATGCCACCAGGGAGAATGCTGTGGCAAGCTAGGCTATTTTATTATGAATGATATTTGGGGAAAGTGTTTTTCGTGCTATAAAAAAACAGAAAGCAATAGCTGCCCCGACTGCGGATCTACCGGCATACAGATGGAAAAAACTGCCCGTTGGTATATTTGCCACAATTGCCACAAAAGATTTTCTCGCGCAGAAATGATAGACAAACCCGCCAGTTAAAAAAATCCATAAAAAAAAAGACTTGACATACTTGTTTTGTTGTGCTCGGAATGCACCGGCAAATAATTTAATAAATTAAATTTTCGGGATATGACAGACAACAATGAGTTAGTCAAAGAAAAAAAAGAATCCTCTCATGGCAACTCTCTTTATCGGGCAGAGTTTGTTGAGCTTGTAAGGGCTATCTGCGCCGAAACTTGCCCCACCGATAAACAGATTTGTATAATCCTTGGCAAGTATATCCAGGGGAAAAAACTCGATCACCAAACAATTATCAACTGGAGAAATGAATATTCCGACTTCAATAGTGCGCTTATAGAGGGCCGGGATGAGTTTAATAGTAAAGATGTAGAAAAAGCCCTTTTGAAAAGTGCGAAGGGCTTTCATTTTACAGAGGTAACGAAAGAACCGGCAATTCTGAGAATGCCGGGGAAAGATCCGGCACTCCTAGCAAAAACGCTCCACGTTACCAAGCGTGTCCGAAAATTCACACCCCCCAACTCCAGGTCGATTCAATATTTTCTAAACAATAGAAGTCAGGAAAGATGGAAGAACCGGCAGATCCATGAGATTACCGGCAAAGACGGAAGTCCGCTTACCATAACCCATGAAGCACGACTAAACGCCATGATGGATGAAGTGAGGGAAATTGAAAGCGCAGAAGCAAAAGAAGCAGAAAAAACAGCCGAAGTATGATGAAACACCCGAAATGATCGAACTCCGAAGATGTACCGGTGTTTCCTTTCAATCCAGGCTAAGGGGCTTTCTTTATTTTGTCAATAAATACGTTTGGATTGAGGACAGGAAATCAAAGAGGGCTATTCGCTTTATACTGTGGCCTGGTCAGACGGAAGTCGTACCCAGATTTTTTAAGTCGAAACTCCTGATTGTTCTCAAGGCAAGGCAGCTTGGCCTTACCTGGCTTACTGCTGCCTATGTTCTCTGGCGCGCAATATTCAACTACCATGAGTTTATCGTTGTCATAAGCGCAAAAGAGGATCTCGCTATTGAGTTTCTTGATCGGGTGAAATTTATGTTTGATCGGTTGCCCGGTTGGATGAAACCGATTGTGTTTAAACGATCAACCATTGAACTCACTTTTGGGGTCGAAACCAAAGACGAAAAGGGAAACGTGGTTCTTGAAGGACTCAATAGCGTTATAAAATCCATCCCCTCTACTCCCGAAGCCGGTCAATCGAAAACTATCACTCTCCTTATTCTCGATGAATCGGCATTAAACCGCTATTGCAAGGAAATATGGGGCGCTGCGAACCCCACGCTGGAACACGCAGGAGGACAGGCGATCATAGTTTCTAATCCATCAAAAAATAGACCGGGCTGGCCTTGGACTAGAGATCTCTATACAAAGGCCATGAAAGGAATGAATAAATTTTCAAGGATCTTCCTTGATTGGCGTTGCGTTCCAGGCAGAGGACCGGACTTCCTTGCGAAAAAGGCCAACGAAGAAAACCTGGATGAAGAAGACATACAGATGCAGTATCCTTCAAGCGAAGCGGAAGCGGTCAGCACGTTGGGTGGATCTTACTTCGGCAGATCGCTTGGCGATTTTGCTGGCGAGAGTGGAGAACGTGGGTATTTCAAAGAGTACAACGGTGAAATTCAGTTTGTTCCAGACAAAAACGGTATAGTTGAGATTTGGAAGCACCCGGACAACACGATGCTCAACCGTTACGCTGAAGGATCTGATGTGTCCGAAGGTCTAGGGGAATCGTATTCAGTTGGCTATGCGTATGACCGGCTTGAAAATGAGTTTGTTGCAAGGATACGCTCAAATAAGATCGATGCTGATGTGTGGGCTGACGAACTGATTTTGCTTGGTAGGTACTATGGTGATGCCATGATAGGCGTTGAGAGGAATGGTGCCGGCATCACTACTGTCATGCACCTGGCAGAAAAATACGACAACCTGTTTTACCGGAGAAGGCCGGGGAAAATGAAAGGGGCGTATGTCCTTGAATATGGCTGGCTGGAAACCAGGGAAAACAAACAGATCCTTGCAGACGAATTGAGAAGGCACTATAGGCTGGTTTTTACAAGAGTGCCTTGTCAAATTCTGATTGATGAATGTTCAACATTTATCCGGCATGATAGCGGAAAACTGGAACACGAAGAAGGGAAGATGGATGATTGCGTTATCGCTGCCGGTGTAACCCTTCAAGTCAGCATAATGATGAATACGATAGTTGAGAAGGAAATAAAGCCAGCAAAGAGCATGACGGAAAAAAGAATCGAGGCCCTGGAAAAAGTTTCAGACGATGATTATGAAACCTTTATGTCCACGGAAAGCCTGAAAACTGTCCAGGACCTTGACAATTATTTTTAAACCCTTTAACAAAGCGAGGTGCGCTATGACAAGAGAAGAAGTCGTAGAAGTGGTGAAAGAAGAAGTTGTCAGGCTTTTTGGCAAGCCAGTAGATCAAGACCTGGCCATGGAAAAACTGAAGAAGGATAGAGCAGACCGGCAGCTTGTTGAAGAAAGAATAGAAACCGAAAAAGTTGAGCAGATGGTTAAAAAGGCCGGGATGGAGAATGATAAAGCAAGACTCCGAATGGAAGAAAAGAGGGTAGATGCTGAAATAGCAGCATGGATTAAAGAAGGCAAGAAAGTTTAAAGATGTATCAGAGCCTATAAACCCTTTAACAAAGCGAGGTGCGCTATGACAAAAGAAGAAGTTGTAGAAATGGTGAAAGCAAAGGTCGGTGAAATCGGCAACAGGGAAAAACCGCCAACCTTGATGCTTCAGGTTGAAGCGTTAATCCACGTTATCTGTGATATGGCGAGTCTCCCCAATGCAAATATCGTGGGGAGCGATGATGATGTGCCGACAATCGACAAAACCCCAGAGGATGAAGCTGCAACCGAAACTGCAAACGAAACGGAGGAAGTGAAAGATGTTTGAGTCTGCGGTTTTAGTCGGGAGTTTCCTGTTGACAGCTTTAGGCTTCCTGATTGTTGGCTTTGTGATGGGAAGAAAAACTAATTTTGCGCCAGTAGTGAAGGAGAAAATTGAAAAGGCTAAAGAATCACAGCCATTCGTTGATGACATTAACGAGGATCCCTACGCTATTGCGCTAGAGGAAGATAAGACAAGGCCGAAGGTTGTGGGCTCACTATAGGTGATTTATGGCAAAAATCGGAAGGAAGAAAAGGCCGGGAAGAAAAAGGACAAAACCCCCAATAGTGCGGGCAAAAAAGCAGATGCCAAAGCTGCTTATGAAGTGCCGGATCTGTGAGGAAACAATCGCCTCATTTTACCCGGAGAAGATTACGAGGCCCTTAAAGTCAGAAATGTTTGTTGGTATCGACCACACTTATGCAAAGCCTTTTTATGACGGTGTGTTTTGGGTAGATTTCGTGTGCCCTTACTGTTTAAACCAGCCATTTTGGGTTACTGAAGAAATAGCCCAGGAGTGGAATGGCGGCAAGGGCAAGGGCGTTAATGAAATCCTTACCGATAAAGGAATATTTCACGTTGATGTCTGCAAGATTTTTACCAGGCAGGGAGAGCCGGTTGAGATGGAGGGCGGTTGGGTATGTAAGCAATGTGGCAAAACTTTTCAGAAGTCGCAAAGTCTTTCGGCCCACATGAGGGGCCACAAGAAAGATAACCCGCAAACCCCAAAAAAGAGGGCGGTAAATGAGTAAATGGGCCTATCCAGAGCTATTGCCACCCGAAGGAAATGCGGAAGTCGGCAGCCGGGTGTTTGAATTGCTTGGTAAAATAGTAGCCGATAAGATCAATCTCGGACTTCATAAAAAGTGGCTCAATAATTACAAGCTCGGCAGAAATAAGCATTGGAATAGAGAATCGACTACCGTTCCCCTCATAACTGGAAATCTCCTAAATGTCCATAGACAAAGAACTGTCAATATGCTTACCGATAACAACCCGATCTTCAATGTCGTGCAGCTTGGTGGTAAGCCGGATCAGCCGATTTACGAAAAACTCCATCAGGCTTCTATGTGTTGGTGGATTGAACAGGAGCAGCAGGACAGGTATGAAGAAAGCGTTTTGAATGGTGAAACCTACGGTGTGTGTATTGAAAAGAGCATTTTCAATCCCGAATTGGAGTATAACCTGGGTGAAGTCGAAACCGTTATAGTCGATCCTTTCAGGTTTGGGTTTTGGCCTTTGAAATGTAGGGACATACAAAAAGCCGAAGCGGTGTTTCACTATTACCCGATGGGTGTTGCAGAAGCAAAAAGAAGATGGCCCAATCTTTCAAACCTGATTAAGCCCGACAGCCAATGGTTGAGCGAAATGGGAGAAGAAAGGCGAGAGCTGGTAACTGGCAACAACAAGGATAGTATCACCGCCACAATAGCCGGGACAATAAAAACGCTCTTTACCGGTGGGACAGAAAAATCGTATGACGCAGACGATACGCTCGTAGCCGAATGTTGGGCTAAAGACTACACGAGAGATCCAGAAAGCAAAGCATACATCTACACAGGAAAGATCAGATGCGTTACCGTTTGTAATGGTGGGAAACTCGTTCTTTCCGACAGACCAAACCCGTCCATTAACCCAAAGTACGATATTAAAAAAGCGCAGAACTCCTACCTCTACGACAAGTTTCCTTTTATCATGGTGAACAGCGCTAAGGATACCTCAACCGCCTGGGGCAGCTGCGACTTTGAGCAGCTCGAGCAGCTAAACAGGGAATTCAATAAATCCGTTTCTCAAATGGTGTTTCTCAAAGACAAAGCAGCCAGACCTAAAATCGTCAATCCTAAATCATCCGGCATACCGAATAGCCACTTCACCAACATTCCAAGTGTGGTTAATCCCAAAAACGCAGTTGAGGCAGCAGCATTGAGATATATGGACTTCCCAAATATGCCGGTTGACGTTAAGGAATCAGTAGCACTATTAAAAGAGATTTTCTTCCTGATCTCCGGCTCATTCGATCTTGAACAGGCGCAAACCCCAGGCAGAGAGGTGATCGCTTACAAGGCTATCGCTGCGCTACTCGAGAAAGCAGCAACTATGATGCGTGGGAAAATAAGGAATTACTCCAGGCTACTTCGGGAACGCGGGAGAATGTATTTATCACACTTGCAGAATTGGTACACCGAGGATCGCTGGTTTTACTATGAAGAAGCCGGGGAGTCAAAAACAGACAAGATAAATGCGGAGGAAGTAAATTTTCCCGTAAAACTTACCGTTGTTATTGGCTCAATGCTTCCTGTTTCAAAAGTACAGCAAAGAGAAGAAGCCCTGGTCCTCTTTGAGAAACAGGCAATCGATCAGCAAGACCTCCTTGAAAAACTGGATTGGTCAAACAGGAGCAAGCTGCTCGAGAGGATGAAAGCCGGTCCTTTGGGCGAGCTGGTTATGAAACTTGAAGCTATGGGCGCACCGGACGAAGTCCTTGAGCTGATCAACATGATTGCACCAATGGAAGAAGAAGATTTTGAAAAGGCAGTCGAGGGTGGGGATCTACCGCCTATTGATTGGCCCAATGTGCAAGATAAGGAATCGAGGGTCGCGATTGAAAATGACCTGGCTATGGAAAAACTGAAGAAGGAAAGAGCAGACCGGCAACTCGTTGAAGAAAAAATCACAACCGAAAGAGTTGAACAGACCATTAAACAGGCCGGCGCCGAATTTGATAAAGAGAAATTAAGGATCGAAGAAAAAAAAGTAGATGCGGAAATCGAGGCAATCAAAAAAGCCCCCCTTACCCAAACATCGAAAGAAAAGAACGTAACGGAGAAAGGGCTAAAAAGCAATAATGAAAAAAATTTGCAATAGATAGTGTGTTTTTCACACTACAGGGAGACCCCATGACCGAGGAAAAGGATAAAAAATTTGAGCTTCATGTGTCCGAAAAAAAAGAGGTGAAGCCCGGCAAGGTTGTAGGCGTTTGCCCGGCCTGTAAAACAAAGATAAGGGCTAATACCCCCATTGTCCTTACTCAATACCTGATCTCTACCCCCCAGGGAGTACAGCCAGCCATACCGAAGGTTGCCTGCCTTAGTTGTGGGTGTGAATATTTTGCTACCGCAGAGCTGGAACACCTAAAGAAAAAAATAGCAGAAGGCCAAAGCAGGATTATACTTGCACCGCCAGGATCGGTAGTGCCAAGACCTAATTGAATTTTTAATCTAACAAAAGGAGGAAGGAAAATGAAGAAACTAAAAACACTTGCAGCGATAGTTTTTGCCCTTGTCTTGGCTAGTGGGATCGGCGTTGCCGAAGAAAAAGTACCCACCATTCATGGCCCAGGTTCATATTTGTCAGTCATTAACACCGATACCGGATCTACCAAGCCAGCAAGGGAGGTCCCCACCTTCAATGCGCTTAAAGATATGCTTGAGTTTGACCTGGTAACAGTTAGCACAATGACGAATGGCTCAACCGAAACCACAAGCTATATGGACGATGATCCGGCGAGCTGGTTTGGTGGTGCCGAAAGAGGCGCAGGGCCTAACCCGGTTGATACTAATAGCACGACTGCAAAGATCGGCACAAACTCGCTCATACTTCAGTTTCCAGCCGATGCCCCCGTAAGTGCCGGTGTGCAGAGAACTATTGTATCGGATGATCTGGAAGCAAATGAAAGCGTAGGATTCTGGTTTAGATCATCTACTGCACTTACGTCAGGGGATCTTATTCTCACCATGTTAGACGATAGTGCAGGGACTACAACCGACTTTAACTTTCCAGCAGTTGCAGCTAACGCAGTTGACACCTGGACATGGACAGAGATTGACATATCAGGGCTTGGGGCCCCCTTTGGTGATGCGATCACCGAAATAGGGATCAGGCTATCATCTGCCGGTGCTGCAAGTCTTGGTGCGTTCAGTTGCTACATTGATGGAATGTGGAAATGGGATGCAGCCGATGAAGAAACATTGTCACACCCCATAAGAGATAGCGGTGTTATTTCGGTTTTAACTTACCCTTATAGCGAGGCCACTAGCAACGTAATGACAAAGTTAACCGAGAACACAGATTATTTCCCTCACTACCAATCAGGGAATGATGCCATCGTGATTATTACGGATCAATCGCTCTATAGTGGTATGGCTTTGGTTCTTTACTAAGGAGGCATTTGTTATGGCTTTAATAGACATGAAAAGGCCGAAGGAAAAGAAAAGCTCGAATATGGAAGTGGCATCTGTTGATGAAGGCGAAAGGTACCCCTATGGTCTGCGGATCACGCTGGAAGATGCCGAGCTTGGCAAGTTGGGGATCAGCGTTAAGGAATTAGATGTTGGCAAGGAATTAAGCATTAATGCGATTGCCAAAGTTGATAGGCTTGAGGATAGGGATAGCAGAAATCAGGGGCATAATCAGAGCGTGAGCTTGCAGATAATCAAACTTGATGTTGAAAAACCCAAAAGCAAGACTGCGAAGCACTTTAGCAATTTAAGGAGAGGACCGGGTTAATGCTTATCCAATATCCACTTACCGAGGATGAGTTGAATCAACATTTACAAAATCCAGATACTAACCATTTGGTTGTTTCTATTTTATGGTTGGCTCAGACATTAAATGCCCCAAAACCATTTCCTGCGGGGAATCTTCCAGGCGAAGATCCAGAAGAAATGATCGAGAGGCTAAAGAAGGAAGGAAAAGATTTTACCGTTACTAGGTATGGCCCAAACGCAAACAAGGAAAAAGGTTAATGCCACTCTATGACTATGAATGCAAAAGATGTGGGCACATCACCGAAATAATAAGGCCAGTGGATGATGTGATTATAGGGTGCCCCAAATGCAACAATGGGGTGGCCACCAGGATCATATCTGCGTCTGGCGTTAATTGTGCCAATGAAGATGCTGCGTGGATCAGATCGGTGAGAGAGGTAGTGGAAAAGGGCACAAATAAGCCCCATTGTGTTGAATTCCTGAAAAATCCTACCCGGTCAACTCTGAAAAACTGGATGAAGGGCGAAGGATTAAGACACAAGGAAGACGGGGAAGATCGAAGGCCGAGCAAAAGTGAAACCACAGAGGAACACAGGAAAATAACTCAATTACTCAAAAAAAAGAAAGAGAGGGAAAAAATTGTCGTCAGAGGATAAGGATATTGAAACAATCTTGGGGAGTACCGGAAGAACCCTAACCGGGTTAAGTGAGCAGAAGTATTCCGGCAAGGTAAATATCCAGTTTAATATGTCCAAGGGAGGCATAACAGATGCCTTTATGAATCTCTACACCCGAATGGGTTTAAAGAAAAAGGAGAAAAAGAATGTCGAGAGAACATCAGACGATAAATGAAACGGTTTTAACACCGGAATCAGGGCCCTCGTCAACCCCTGATACGTCAGCAGACACCTCTAAGGGATCGTCAGGCGCAGACGCTAAAAGCG
>Ga0222679_1000504_pt1 | contig 13583 bp, 26 predicted proteins | sample AntAcemetagen939_FD_179843 | JGI IMG/M metagenome (GOLD analysis project Ga0222679, IMG submission 179843) | Saline water microbial communities from Ace Lake, Antarctica - #939 | ecosystem: Environmental > Aquatic > Non-marine Saline and Alkaline > Saline | place: Antarctica: Ace Lake...
TTCATACACATCTTTCACAATTTAATCCCTTTTTGTTTCGCCAACTCTTTCGCTTTCTCGCGATAATATTTAGCGATTTGTTCAATTTCAAATGATCCCATTTTTGTATATATGTGTTTTGTGGCGATCAGTTTTTCCACCGTTCCAGCCCCGTATTTCTTTATCATGAATAGCGAGTATTCAGCGCCGTTCCCTTCGCAAAATCTATTGCAATGCCTACATTGAGCGTTCACGTTTTTCTCATTAAATCGCAAGGCTTTGAATTGTCGATTAACGAAATGACCAGCGTCCATGTTTTTCCAATAACCCATTTTTCCGCAAGTACAACAATTGCATACTCCGTCTTCGCTATCTCGGAGTCGTATAAAAAGGGAGAACCATTTGTCAGCGGTTGCTATTTTCATAGATACAATTCTCTTTCTTCTTTTTTAAGATCATCCAACTCCCAGCCTACACACCATATGATGTCGCAAGTTTTTGCGCAGGTGTGATTGTATTTGCAGTTTTGGCAACATTGCATATTATCATTCTCAAGTTCTGTTTTTGATAATAAATCACCCAAATCATTACTATGTTTTTGCTCTTTTCTAATTTGTTTGTCGTCTGCTATTAGGTTTTCGATATAATTATCAATCCAATCATTTGTTCCCAATATTTCCAAAATAGTTGATTCGTCAACATAAGAGTTTACTGTCTCTTCCGTAAATTTTATCAATTGTTCTCTCAAGTGTTTTGGAGATTCCAGTTCTTTAATTCGCTTGTTGGCTACTATTAGTTTATGTATTACTGATTTCTTTTCATCATAAATCCATTCAAGTTTACTGTTACATAACGGACATTTTCCGTTCTTTACATTTTTATGCAATATTTTTATTTCACAAGTATGACACATCCATATTCCATCGTATTCTTTATTCATTTTATTTCTCCTCTATAAATTCATTAATTTTTTTCTTGCATCAGCAACACATTTATAATCACCAATTTCAACGATAAATGCTCCATATCTTTCATATATCACTCCATGTTGTGCCAAATGCCTTGTTGATTTATTGTGTACTCGATATAATATCCCTTGATATAAATATACACCATCTTTTTTTAATTTGGCTTTTTCTATTATGGTATTTACATCTTCAGCTCGCATCTATTTTCTCGCTTGTTGGTATAAATTTAGATCCGTTCACATAGCCTTCTATTTCTATTTCTTTTTCATTCTCTGATATTTTTACAAGTTCAATGTTTAGCTTTTTCATTATATATCCTTAAATTTTACGATTTCGCTGTCAAATATCATTGGTATATTTCCAGTTGCTCCGTTCCTATTCTTTTCAACAAGCATATAATTTTCGTTTATATCATCTGAATTTTGTGAATAATAATATTTCCGGTAGAGTAAAATAACCACGTCCGAAATTTGTTCAATACTTCCACTTTCCCTTAAATCAGATAATTTTGGTTTATTGTCAGCTCTGCTTTCAGTTGCACGATTGAGTTGTGATAACAAAACAATAGGAATATGTAATTCTTTTGCAAGATTTTTTAATTCTTGGACTATGAAAGTAACTTCCCTCTCTCTTGACGGCTCATTTCCAGTTCCATAAATTAATTGCAAATAGTCAATAAATATGATCTCTATTTTACCTTCATTATATAATTGCCGTGCTTGTGATTTGATCTCATAAACATTTAACCCAGCTTTATCATTTATCATAATATCCTTTTTCCGCAATTCATTGACAGCATCAAGATATAAATTACTATCCCTATCTTGTACATTATTCAACTTAATGCATTCATGTGTTATTTCAGATTTCATTGATATAAATCTTTGTCCTATCTGCCGTAATGACATTTCAAGCGAAAAGAAACAAACCTTAATATTTGCCATTATCATATTTAAAATAAATGACATTGCCAAAGCAGTTTTGCCCATGCTTGGTCTCGATCCAATTATCACTAAATCGGTAGGAAAAAAACCGCCGAAACGTTTATCATATCTTTCAAATCCCGTGTAATATGATCTGTTTAATAACTTTTGTGCTTCTGTCATCATTTCAGATCCATTTACAAATCCATCTTTATCATAAACTAAGTGATTTAATTGACCCTGTATATCATTTATAGTTTCAATACTTTCAGTATTCCCATTTGATTTACGAACTAAAATTTCGCCTATCTCTTTTAATTTTCGTAATCTTGAATGTTCAAGAATTACATTAATATAATGCTGATAATTTGCGCCCGTAGGAATACGATTAATAATTAAACTAATATCTAAAGGGTCTATTTGTTCGTCAACTATAGCAACCGCATCAATAGGTATTCCAGCTTCATATAAAATTTTTACTTTTCTAAATACAACCCGTGCATTTATACACACAAAATCACTTTCATTTAATTGCTCAATAATATAATTAGCTTTATTATGTGCAATCGCACAACTCAACACACATATTTCATTATCTATTTTAATCATAATAAGTTCCGTTTGAATTCGTCAGTTATTGAGTTCGGTTTTTTTACTTCATCATTCCAACATTCACCATTTAGCCATGTAGTTGGATTTTTCCATTCGGGTATAAATGTTTTTTCATCAGCTTTATTCCGCCAGTCAATTTGTTTATTTAAGGCGTTTATAATCATAGGATGCAATGATTTATTTTTAGTCAGTAGCTTTATGTATTTATCTTGTGATTTTTTCTTATCAACTTTCTTAGGGTATAGTTTCCAAAATGAATTAAAAAGTGAGATGAGCGATTTATCGCTTTCTTTCTTTTCTTTTTCTTTAATATTATTTAATATAGTTTCTTTTAATATAATATAGGGATTTAAAGGAACTTTTACTGCGTTTATCTTACTTTTTACCGAGTTTATGTACTCATTAACATCAAAAATGCAGTATTCTTCAATAAATTCTTGATTTTTACGTTCTTTAATTGCAAACAAATATCGCTTTTGAATACCATTTGATGTCAAAATTTCATATTGTTTATACTTGTCTAAACTGAATATATCCCACTCTATTGCTTGGTTTACCACCTCATTAAGTAGGTTTATCTCTATGTTATTATTCTTTCTAAATAGTAATTTTTCATTTTCAGTCCATTTACACCAGTAACTATTCTTATAAATCTTAGCCCATAATTTAATTATTATTGCAAAACCTATTATATCATATTTCGCTTCGATAAGTTCAAGTTTATCATCCATTATTGTATCAAGTGGAAAATAATCAAGTCCTATTTTTTGTGGTCTTGGCATTTTTCTTCCCTTACTTTATACATACTTTACCTATAAAATATCCCCGACAAGTAGAGTTTAGACTGCCATGTAGTAGCCTATTTGGTGACGAGCCAAGACTCATCGGGGATTTTGTTTGTGTGTTCATCATATTTCAACTCTTTTTTATTCGTCTATGGAAAGTAATCAATTAATCGTTAAAATGCAAGTTATATTTTATTTACAGTCCATAATATCGCCCAGATGATCGCTTCGATAAATAAAAGTCCTACGAGAATCTCAAATATACGAGCTGTTATACAGCATTTAACTTATTCTTAATATGTTTTACTCCTTTTCTAAATCCGTGATACTTTCCCTCGCTTACTATTTGCCCATAAGTAGTACTCATATCTGCTGTATTTTCATAATCTCTGGCTGCCTTATTGATATCATCGTCATTAAAAAAACGCTGTATAACAAAGGCTATAAACCATTGCTTGCTTAATAGGTAATTTGCAATTAAGTGTCCCAATTTTTTACCTGCGAATATACCGATAATAAATAGGATGAATATGATAATGACGGTAATAAAAAGTATCGTTACCATTCAATTTTACCGTGGTTATTTTCCCATTTCGATATTGCATTTTGCACGATCAATTCCCAGATCAAACGTTCTGAAGGTTTAATTCGCGTATATTCATAATTGGATTTTACTTGATTTGATAAAACCGGGTAGTATCTTTTCATAAACTCTTTTCTTTTGATCGTTTCAAATAAATATGAATATTCAGGGTCGTTATGGAGTTCCCTTGCTCTGCGATCTGAGCCAACCGTGTACACATCATTCCAAACTGGGTTAGGAATAAATCCGCCTTTTAAATTACGGATAGAACCTCTTTTATAACGTTTGGTAATCTTGCCTTCGATAGCTGTCAAATAAGCGTTCATTACGAACAATCTGTTAGGTGCGTTCATCTTTTTCTCCTATCGTTTTAAGTCATTTTATTAAAATCAAGTCGTTTAGCCTCTTCCATTTCAGCACTCATGCGTTTCTTTTCAAGATCATGCTTCTTTTCAAGCCATGAAATCCGGCACTCCTCAGATTTTACCCGAACAACTGCCGACTTTACGGTTGCTTTTGCTTCTAAAACTCGTGGATCACCTTTCACCATTCCGTCAAGAGCTGCCTTGCTTGTGCTTGTGTTGTCTAACTCGTTCGTAACGAAAGCAATCATGCTTTCCAAATTCGCTTCTGCTTCTGCTTTATTTTCCAACGCTTTGATGTGGTCTTTATAAACTTTTTTCAACATCGCAAGAGCTGAATTTGCATCGTTATACGCTTGTTCTATTTCTGCTTGCATATTATATTCCTAAGCTAATAATTTAATAATCCACAACATTAATATTACCCCGCCATCAACAAAAATAGAAACAATTGCCCGTTCCCAAAATTTCTTTTCATCGAGGGTATTAACTGCGTAAATGTTTTTTGTCATGTATGTGATAAATACACCAAACCCAATTGCAAATACTAATGTCAATTGTGGAAGTCCGAACATTGGCACTACAAACCAATTCCATCCGAGCATGGTTACAAGACCGCCCATAATTGCGTTAAATACAAATAATATAGCATTTAAAATAATCATTTTATTCTCCTTTTGTTAATTTAGAATGGCAGACTATCTTCCTCATCCTCGTTTTTACCTAACGGATTTTGTACTGGCGGAATAGTAGGCTCATATACAGGAGTTGATACGGGTTTTGGTTTATCGGGACTTAGAATGGTTTTAACGAGCATTGATTGAGAAGCGCCAACAAGATCTTGCAAGGCAAAAGCAGGGATAGATTTCGAACTTTGCCAGTTACCTTCCTTGTCTTTCCAATTGTACTCAAACGTGTATGAGTTGAATTTTTCACCTTGCCATTCACAAACTACTACTTTTCCGCATCTTTTTTTGTCTACTGGTGGTTGATTGCTCATTTTGTTTCCTTTATATTGCTTTTGATTTTTCGATTATTTCACTTGACAGATTTTCAAGTTTCTGAATTGCCATGTTCAAAATCGCATTTGCCGTGCTATCTTTTAGCGTAGGTCATTCCTTTTCAAATGTTGATTTAATATATTCTGATGTCGTAACAATTGCAGGTTGTGTCAATTCGCCAGTATCGCTATTTATTGTCGGCTCTTCAATTACTTGCAAATATTTTTGTATTGCTTTTATTTTTGCGTCAATACCTGCCTTCTTTGCTTCAAGTTCTTTAAGCTCTTGATTATCATAACTAAATGATCGTCTCGTTACCGTTTGAAATTTAACACCGTATGCTATGTTATTGACATCGCTATATCTATTTATTTCTTGCTTAACGGAAAAGTCAAAGTCTTTATTTGCCTTGATTTGTTTAATAGTTTCTTCAAGTGCTTTTAAATAAAAATATGCCTTTAATGGATTACGAAATCCATCTAATGTTTTTTCTACAAAGTTATTTACTTTTTTTGTGATAAGTGTTTTCGTGAAACGATCTTCTGACAAAACAATTTGATTGTTTTCTGTAATGTCTTCTTTGCTTAATACTGGAATTTTCATTTTTTCCCTTTCGTGATTTTGGATACCAAGAACTTAATAACTGCGTTTTGTTTTGCTTTTTCGGTCACATTGTAAAGGTCGACCCAAGCGCACTCCATTTCGTGTGCAATATCTTCATGCGAGATTTCGCCTTCTTCAAAAATGGCGTCAATCTCATTGAGTTTTTGTTGATAAGTTAAACCTTTGACGGGTTCTTTTGGCTCTTCTGTCGCATTATGATTTTTTGTATTTTTTGTTGTATCAAAATCAAGTTGATTGTCTGTAATTCCAAAAGCACTCATTTTTAAATAGCGCTCAGTATAAGTCACACATCCGCCAAGTTGTTGGGCCGTATTTGTTGCCTTAATTATTGGAATGTCTGTTGCCATTTGTAATTTTAAACTATCTTCGCCGTCAACATCATATATGGTCAACATACCATATATTCCAAGCTCATTTCTTATCAAATCAAATGTTGTTAATAGATTGTTATTTTTACACGCCAACGCTACAAGATATTCAATTTGATCTGGTGTAAAATAATCATAATTCGAGAATGTATTTCTACCCTCCTTTTTTAATTTTGTACTTTTAATCTCAATTTTTGCATCTGTTACTTTTTTTAATAATTCTTTCATTTTTTTCTCCTTTTGTGATGCTATATTTTAAGTAAATTTTTGTTTATTCACAAGCCATTTATCAAGTTTTTCCCATGCTTTCCAATTGGAAATTTCGCCTTTATTATTTTCCTTGCGTCCGATCATCGGGTAAGATACTCGTTGCATCCCCATGATTTCAATTAAATCCATTTGTGATAACTTGTAATCTTTTCTCACTTGTTTTAGTTCTTTGCCGTTTAGGATGTTTACTTGTTTCACTTTGATTCCTTTATCTTGTTTATTTCCTCTTCATATTTACTTATCTTTTTATATAATTTTGCAACTTCCTCATAATGTTGTGCGATTTGTTTATAACATTCTGTTTGTGCGGACATAATTGATGCAATATTATAATTATTTCCAATAATTTCACTTATCTTTTTCATCTTAACTCTTCTTTAAATTTATATAGTTTATATTGTGTACCTGATAAATTGAGATTTTCTCATTCTCAATAAGTTCAGCGAGATCACGATAAACTTCGCTTGGTGTGCGACCTGTTTTCTTTTCGTATGTTTCACGATCGAGTCGGCAAATGTTTGAAAATCCACACGCCCCTTTGATTGCTTCATAAGTTGTCATTTCCTTCTCCTAACTATTTTATATGTTTCATCTTTTGACGGTGTGATAATTCTCACGACACTTTTGCCGAAGTTTTTTAAGTTCATGCGGACAAATGTGTGGGGATTGATCTCTTGTGGAAAATTCCACATTCGCCTTTTGGTGCTGGGGGTTAAATTATAGGTTTCTTTACTGACTAAAATTGAGGTTAGTTTTTTCATCACTTCACCTCTAATTTTAGTATTTTTATCACATCTTCATAAGCTATAATATTGCCCTCATAATATGATATAATTGTATTAAGTGTATTATCTAACTTTCTTTCTTTACAAAATTCCATTCTTTTTTCTATAATCTCAACAACTTTTTCAATTGAATTTTTCATTTTGTTATCCCTTCGTAAAATATGTGTCTGATTTCTTCAACATCATATTCCTGACAATCGTCTTCTTCGTCGTCGTCTGGATAAAATATTACACTTTCTCCGCAATACGGACAATTTTCGTATAAGATTTCATCTGTGTCCTCAGTTTCAAAATATTTACCGCATTTACTGCATTTGAGTTCCATCTTAATATTCCCCTCGTATTTGATCTTTTTGCCAAGCGATATTTGATGCGCGGTGTTGATAGTAGTTCTCTGTTGTGTAAGTGATTTTCGTTTTAATCCCTTTTTATTTGATATTTTTAAAAGTCGCGATGATTTTTGGAGTACGGATATATTTGCTTTTTGCTGCTATTTGCACAAGTGCGCATAACGTTTGTGCGCCAGTCCAGCCCGTCCAAGCGCGGACAACACGTCGCACCCTATTTGCACATCCACGCGTGTCGCAGTAGTAATGATCACTGCCACTTACCCCATAAACCACAACACCATAATTTAAGTTTTTCATTTTGATCCCTTTCTAAATATTAATATATTTTGGTGAACTTTTACAAGTTTATTATTTTTCATACAATTATTTGCTCTAATTGGTGCTGTACCAATCGCATTTAATAATATTGCTTCATTGTAATATTTCATTCCACATTTTTTAAATGCGTTTATAGTATCAGGAACAAATCCTATATAATTTCCTTGTTTATCCCTTACTTCGGAAACAACAAAACAAGCATAACAACCTGATTTTAATTTATCACATGATTTTTTAATTATGCTTTCGTATGCTATTAAAAAGTTATCATAATTCATATTTGATATATCACCATCCAAATCGCTATAAACTTCAAGATTTGCATACGGAGGACAACTAAATATAAAATCAAATTTATTGGCAATCGTATCTAATATTTTATTACTATCTCCAATAATCCAATCTGGTTGATTTATTTCTTCTAACATATTAATAGATTGAGCCCTATTACTTATTACTTGTTCTAATCTTAACTCTATACCAGTATAAGAATAGCCCAAATAATGAGCAACCAAACCCCTAACACTCCCACCTGCAAATGGATCTAAAATATTTCCATGTTCGGGACAAAACCATTCATACATTATTTCACATAATGCGGGGTCAAAAACACTTGTATCACTACCAACATTTGGCATATAGTCATATATTTTTGAGTTTTTAGCAGTTGTGAAACTTGTTGCATCCCTATCTACTTCGCTCTTTATACCCTTAGCTAACCATTTTCTTTTCCTATTTTGCCAATGTCCGCTTTTAGTGTCCAATATGCTAAATGGTGGCTCAATAAACTTTTCTCTTAATAAAGCATCTTCAATTATTACATTACCAAATAAATCATGATTTTGTAGCTTTTTCATTTTGATCTTTTTTTTTAAACCCAACTTAGTTTATAATTAGCTTTTGAAGCTTCTTTTTTAGCGGTTATCTCAGCTATTATTTCAGGATGTTTAACGTCAAAATCAGCTAATGCACTTTCAAATTCTTTTGCCTCTTCCCATTCACTTGATCCGGGATATGCTCCATTTGCATAAGATTGATCGTTTAATAATTCGCGTTGGTCATCCAAGTCCATCCCGCTGTTGAGTAGTCTCTCGATATTCTGTGCTGTTTTCATTTTAATCCCTTTCTTTTATTAACTGCTGATCGCTTCGAACCAATAATTACATGCCGTATGTAATTACGGCATAATCAAGCTGATCTTGCGTATATTCGATTTCAGGACATAGATTTTCAAGATAATCTTGAAAATTTTCACGGCTAAACTCACCACAACCACCATCGACATCTGTAGCTAATGTACGTTTGGTCGTATTGAATGCTCGTGCTTGCTCTACTGTAAATGTTGCTGTTTTCATGTGATCCCTTTTTTGTTGTTTCCCTTATCTCACTCTAATAATAAGCAATATATTACTTAATGTCAAGTAAATAATGAAAAAAATACTTATTTATTTTTGGGATCCCTTTTTATTTCTATTATGACAGCCCAAATACCAGTTGGGTCTATTGCAACTTTAACGTCATTTGCTTCTTCAAAAGTATCATATTTAACTGCATTCTCTACCAATTCAACATTTTCATTCATTTCGCCGATGTAGTCTTTTCCTGTGTTTGACGTTTTGTCCATAATTGTAAATTTACTCATTTTAGAACTCCTTGTTTATTTCTTTTTGTGCTTGCAAATACCATGCATGATACATACTTCTAATTGCAATTACTTCGTAAGCGACGCACCATGCCTGTTTTTGGCTTAGTTCCCAATTGTTTAAAAGGGCTTTTTTGCATATATTTTTTGTGAACTTATCAGAGTTTTCAGAAACAAACATCATGATAGTGTCACCATGTTCAGCAAGAAATCCAAGTGTAAGAGCATCATGTATATTTTTAATATTTGAATTGATGATCTCTTCTGCGATTTCGAAACCTGTTTTAAATGTTGCTGTTTTCATTTTAATCCCTTTCTTTTATTAACTGCTGATCGCTTTGAGCTAAAAATTACATACCGTACGTAATTACGGCATAATCAAGCTGATCTTGCGTATATTCGATTTCAGGACATAGATTTTCAAGATAATCTTGAAAATTTTCACGGCTAAACTCACCACAACCACCATCGACATCTGTAGCTAATGTACGTTTGGTCGTATTGAATGCTCGTGCTTGCTCTACTGTAAATGTTGCTGTTTTCATGTAATCCCTTTCTTGTTGTTTCCCTTATCTCACTCTAATAATAAGCAATATATTACTTAATGTCAAGCAAATAATGAAAAAAATACTTATTTATTTTTGGGATAAACGAGTGGCTTGGGATCAACCACTCGCTACGAAAGGAGGAAAAATGAAACTTAGCTTAGTAGTTCGCACCCGATTAGGTTGTATTTTTGCATTTGTGTGTCGAAAGTTTTACTCAGCACGATCCACTTTTTGGCTTTCATAGCCGATGTTGAGTAAATTCCGTTGTTCAAAACGGGTGACCACACATTGACAATGTCACCTTTTTCATGATGGATCGAGGCGACTGAGCTATTGAATTCTATCATTCTGCGTAATCGTGAAAACAGGATCAGCATTAAAGTTGCTCTTGCTTCTATAGTCGTTGAATCTGCGATAAAGTTTAAATTGACTTCTTTTGTGATCGCTCTGGAAACGTAAGTTGTATCGGTATCGGTATCGGTATCTTGATATTTGCCCGAGATATTGCTCTTATTGTAATTCTGAATTAAAGTCGTGAATAGATCGGTATTAACTTTCGGGAATTTCGGCAATCCTGCTATGATAGGTAAATGTAAATACTCGCCGTCACTGATCCCAGAATGATAGTCATATATTCCTTCTTTTGACAATTCATATGTAAATGTTCCCGTTTCCGTTAATTTATAATCGCCAGTGGTATCAATTGAAATTTCATTTATACTTTTAATATCAATCATAACGGAATCATCATCTTCAAAAACTTGGAAATAGCCTATTTTTCCATCTAATAAATCAGTTCCTGCTCTACCTTGGCCTACCCTGTCAATTGTTATCACATCCGCAGAAGTTGATCCGGTTGATGTACCTTGACTTACGTCATCTAAAAATAATTCATAAATATTGCTTCCATTATTTATGACTTTTATTTTATGAAATACACCGTCGTCTATTGATGTAATTGTCCAGTTTAATAAATCTGAATCTGTATCTGTCTCGCCAAGTATTTTTGTAGCTGCCGGATTGTCAAATCTAATATAACTATACGCTCCGAGACTACGGCCTACTATCCCTTGATAACTTGTGGCGTAATCACTTGACATTCCATACCAAATAAAATATCGTCCAGTTGATATTGTTATGGGTACGTCTAAAGATATATAATTTGTTGCACCATTGAATATTATATTATTATTTGTAAATGGAGCGGTAGTATCGTATGCGACAACTCTTATATATCCCTCTTCCGTTTCCTGTAAATTCAAACAAAATTCATCGCAAAATTGCTGTAAAAATGATTCACTTTCAACTTGTTCGGTTAATTCAAAACTGCATTTCCACGTTGATCGTGCTATACTCGATCGGTTAAAACTGTCGAGATCAAGATCGTTGTTTACCTTTCCTTTTACTTCTCGCAAAATCCACTCTAATACACTCACGGGGTTTTCGATCATATCACCAGAATCGTCATCATTGGCATTCGTATAGTGATAAAATCCACCTTGATCGGTGTTGTCGTTTGCGTCCCCAGTGGCTCTGCCATTTATCCAAGTTCCGTATTCTACGCCGTCAACGTCTGCAAAAATGGCGATGGTTTCTTCGCTACTTAAAACTCGGTTGTAGACAATTTCCTTTATAATTAGGTAGGTTTTCAGCGTGCTCCGTGGGGGGATTGGTAATGCACCACAAGTTGTGTAGTTGTAAAGTGCTAATCGTACGCCTGCCAAGATTTGTGTTTTTGTTGCCGAATCTGATCCTAATTGTTCGTAACGATCTGATCCTGATCCTGTGTTGATTGTTACACCATTCAAAATAATAAAGCCGGGATCTATATAATTTGTGATGTCCCACCTAAAGGAGATCCAAGTATCGACGGCAGTGATTGCCGAATCGGCTATGTCTTGCATATCCCAATTATCAAATAGGGCATCGTAAATAAAATAAGTTCCCTCCTCTAACGCATCCCATCCCTGTGCGTCAACCGTAAGAAGTGAATAATCTGCGGCGTTGTTATCCGCTGCTTTGCCAGGATCGTCTCCTGTGGCAACAAGCCCTCGGCGGTCTACGTAGTATCCTGTCTCGTTTCCTGTCCAGTAATCGGTTAGCTCAATTGTGTTGTCTAACTCAATCACAACTTCGTCCGCTGTCATGGCTACGATCGTCCAGTCCGTTGAGCTTATCTTATTCAGCCTGCCCGCTGCGTTTGGAATGTAAATATCATTTACGCCGTAGACCACGGTCTCTGATACAAGGTATCGACGCTTACCGGTTCCTGCGTCAAATCCCAAAAATACGCACTTGCACAGGTTGTTTTTCTGGGTTGCCTGTTCGTGGTCTGTGGTTTGTTGGCTGTATCCGTTGTTGCCAAATACGAGCGGTTTCATCATTCCGATGCTTTCAAATGGTGCGCCACTTACCATCGCTCCATCATCTTCTGTAATTAAATTCCCGATCTTATTTTCTTCTAAATATTTTTCTTCATCATAAACGGTGACGGGAATTGATTCTTGTGTAAGGTCGCCGATGCTTTTTATTTTTCCGTCCATTAAAATAATGGAGTTCGTTTCATAAAATACATCTTGATTGTCACCAAGATATTGTCTAATTAGACATTGAGTATCTTCAATATTTGGCGTGGTTCGGAATATATCGGAAAAGAATGTTTGTAAAATAATACTGACTTGATATGATTCGTCAACGTAATATCTAATCGTATCGCAGACTGTTATTGTATCCGTTCCCAAATCGACATCAGTAATTACCGTATCTAATTCATAACCTCCTGAATGTGCAATTCTCGCAATTCTACCTATATAGTCTAAGCTTAGAGCGTCACCACTTCCAAGTTCAAGAGTATTGGCTGCCAAATAATTATAAGAACCACTTGAAAACGTATCTTCCTCAGGATTTGCAATATCAAATTGACAGTTGCCTGTTTGCATTAATGCGCCTGTGATTTCCATTGACGAATCAATCGTAGGTGCTGAATCTAATCTTGATTGATAAAGTTTTACAATTGCAAAATTGCCACTTGCCACAGCAATTGTAACGGTTATTAAAGAATAAGTCCCGACTATATAAGTTATATCGGAAATTTCACCGTAATCCGTGCCGTCATCCGCCAATAAATGATAGCCCAATCCGTCATAAGTTTCTAAATTAATATCTGCATCTGTATCTAAAACATAAGTTGTATCTTTTGTGCCTGCAAAATAATCATAAACAATAGCGGTAAACGGTTCTTGATATGTTAAATATTTTTTAATTGCAATTAAATCTATACCGGTACGTGGCTCGACATCTTGCCTGTTTTTTAAATCTGCAAGTGTAGGGGGTAAATATCGCATTAACTCACCTTTAAAAATGTCAAAGTGAAGCTCTGCTCGTTCGTCGGTTTTGTATATCGGAACTCCGTGGAATCACTATAATAATGAACTTGATGTGTGACGCTCGCTTCGTCTTTAAATG
>Ga0222679_1000510_pt1 | contig 13466 bp, 13 predicted proteins | sample AntAcemetagen939_FD_179843 | JGI IMG/M metagenome (GOLD analysis project Ga0222679, IMG submission 179843) | Saline water microbial communities from Ace Lake, Antarctica - #939 | ecosystem: Environmental > Aquatic > Non-marine Saline and Alkaline > Saline | place: Antarctica: Ace Lake...
AAGATAAAAAAAGCTATTTATTACTTCTTGTTGTCTGTGCATTTTTAATTTTTGGTTTATTCGACCATTTTTTCTGGACGTTACAGCAGGGTCAATTAATATTTTGGATTGCTTTGGGATTGATAGGATTTGTATATGAATAAAAAACAGAAAAAACTTGTATTTTTATGCATTTGCTTTGTTGTAGTTTTTCTAATTTACGGCAATACGCTTTCTGGAGATTTTGTTTTTGATGACAGGTCAATTGTCAGCCATTACTCTCTTCTCAAAGATATTAATAATTTACCGGAAGTTGTCTTAATGGGCTATTGGACAGAGGAATCTGGTCTTTATCGTCCAGTAGTTTTAATTAGCTACGCGCTTAATTCTGCGTTTTTTGGTCCTTCACCATTTAGTTTTCATTTAATTAATCTTATTCTTTACTCTTTTATAGGATATTTACTTTATCTTCTTATTAGAAGAATTTTTCCAAAAAAAGAAAAACTTGCATATTTATTTCCAATCTTATTCTTAGTTCTACCTATCCATACTGAAGTTATTGCTAATGTAGTTGGTAGAGCAGAAATACTGGCCTTATTGTTCTCTCTTTTAGCTTTTTTAGAATTAGCCAAATCTAAAAGTAATTTTTGGAAAGCAGGGTTGTGGTTTCTTTTAGCTCTTGGAAGCAAAGAAGTAGCGATTGCTGTTTTGCCTATAGCTTTATTTATTCTTTTTTATAAAAACAAATGCTGTTTTAATAAAAAAAATATTGGAGATTATTTTTCTCCATTAATTATTTTATTCACTTCAGCTTTTGTATATTTCTCAGTTAGATTTTTAGTTTTAGGACAGTATTTCTTTTCTAATAATGCTACTTTGACAGAAAATCCATTAAAATTTGTTTCTTTTGGAGAAAGAATTGCCACTAGTTTTGCAATTCTATTTCTCTATATTAAAAAATCATTTTTAGGATTTAATCTTTGTTCTGATTATTCATATAATCAAATACCTGTTCCAGAAAGTTTTTTTAATTTTAAAACATTATTAGGATTAAGTATTTTTTTATTTTTTATTTTTAGTTTAATATTTTTTTTAAGAAGAGCTCCTGTTTTGGCTTTGGGTTCAGCATTTTTTCTTTTTTCATTCTTACCTGTTTCAAATTTAATTTTTCCTATGGGGACGATCGCTGGGGAACGATTGATGTTTTTCCCCTCAGTCGGACTTTGTCTTTATTTAACACAAGGATTAATCTGGTTGTATAAGATTAAAAGTAGTAAAGTTTTTCACTTTCTATCAATCGTTTTAATTATTGGTTTAATTTGTTCTTATGGAGCAAAAAGTTTTATTAGAAGCTTTGATTGGCTTACCGAAAAAAATCTTTTTATTTCCGCAGCTCAGTGCGCTCCTGATAGCGTTTTATCTCGTTCTAATATGGGGACAGTTTATTATTTCGAAGGGGAATATAAAGAAGCTGAAGAAGAAATATTAGAAGCTCATCAGATTTATGATAAATATTCAAAAGCAGTTAATAATTTGGGCTTGATTTATTGGAAAAAAGAAGAATATAATAAGGCTAAAGAGCAGTATTTCAAGGCGATTAAAAATTGGCCTCCTTACGAGGGCGTTTATGAAAATTTAATCCTTCTTTATTTAAGCCAAGGAGATACAGAAAATGCTATTAGGTGGATTAATGCTATTTTTATCAGCGATAAAGAAGCAAAAAATATTTATTTAGAAAGATATGGATTAAAGTAATAATATGAATAAATTCTGGTGGTTCTTATTTCTAATTATTTTTATAGGAGGATTTTTATGGTTATTTTTTTTTAATGAAAGAAAAGAAACAAGTCAATTAGCTTCTATGTTCAAAGATTCAAAAAAAACAAATATAGATAATGTATCTATTCGTGAACCAATTACAGCCGGTCAATTTTATCCATCTAATAAAGAAGAATTGATAAAGACAATTAATCAGTTCTTGAATCAAGTAGAATTACCAGAAATAGATGGAGAGATAAAAATGCTAATAGCACCTCATGCTGGTTATGATTTTTCAGGGCAAACAGCTGCCTATGCTTTTAAAGCGGTTCAAGGACAGGATATTGATAAAGTTATTTTAATTGGTTCAAGTCATCAAGAATATCTGCAAGGTGCGATTATTGATGGAAATGATTCCTGGAAGACTCCAATAGGTAATGTTAATTTAGATAATGATTTGCGAGATTTACTTATTAAAGATAGTGAGCTTTTTAAAATTGATTCAGTTCCACATGAGCTAGAATATTCTTTAGAAGTTGAAGTTCCTTTTTTGCAAACTGTTTTAAAAGATTTTAAACTTTTACCGATTTTAATAAGTCATGAGTTAAAAGAAAATGAATTAGAAGAAATTAGTAATGTCTTATCTGAATATATTGATGAAAGAACATTAATTGTGGCTAGCTCAGATATGTCACATTATCCTGATTATGAAAAAGCAAATTATGCAGATAAAAAAGTTGCCGATGCAATTTTATCAGGACAATTCTCTATTTTTCAAGAAGTAATTAAACAAATAAAAGAGGAAAACATTCTTAATTTAAGCACTTGCTTATGTAGCCAGTCAGCCGTTGATGTTGTTATGAAATTAACAGAGAAAATAGGGGTTGATAGTGTTAAATTATTAAAATATGTTAATTCTGGGGATATAGAGATTGGAGATAAATCAAGAGTTGTTGGTTATGGTTCTTTTATTTTTACAAAAAAGCCAGAGAATTATTTAAACCAAGAACAAAAAAACAAACTTTTAGAAATTGCTAGAACATCAGTTGAAAAATATGTTTTAGAAGGTAAATTAGCTGATTTTAATACAGAAGATGAGTTATTGAATAAGAAATTAGGAGCTTTTGTTACTTTAAAGAAAAATAGCCAATTAAGGGGATGCATTGGTTCATTTGAGCCAAATATTCCCCTATATCAAGTTGTTTCTCAAATGGCTGTATCAGCTGCCGTAAAAGATAAACGATTTAATCCTGTTAATCAAGATGAATTAAATGATTTAGAATACGAAATTTCAGTTTTGAGTTCTCTGAAGAAAATAGATAGCTGGAAAGAGATAGAAATTGGCAAACATGGGGTTCAAATAAAAAAGGGATCAAGTTCAGGAGTCTTTCTTCCGCAAGTAGCAACTGAAAACAATTGGAATCTTAATAAATTTATGGGCGAACTTTGTTCTCAAAAAGCTGGTTTAGAAAAAGATTGTTGGAAAACAGGAGAAGTTGATATGTATGTATTTACAGTTAAAATAATTAAATGAAACAAATTATTCTATTTTTAATTAAAATATATCAGAAAACCATATCTCCGGATCATGGTTATTTTCCAATTCTACGGATTTTAGGTCAATGTCGTCATTATCCAACATGTTCGCAATACACTTACCAATCAATAGAAAAATACGGAGTTTTTAAAGGTCTTGGTATGGGATTAAAACAGCTTTCAAATTGTCATCCTTGGGGAAGAAGTCTATAATAAAGATATGAAATCAATTAATAAGGTTATTAAAATTTTAATTCTTTCTGATGTAGCCTTAGCTTCCGGTTTTGGTTTTGTTACACCAATCTTTGCTATCTTTCTAACGGAACAAATAAAAGGTGGTAATGTTGAAGTAGCTGGTTATGTCGCAGCTATTTATTGGATTATTATTTCTTTAACAGTGGTGCCTTTCGGTCGCTATTTAGATAAAAACCATGGCGAGAAGGATGATTTCTGGTTTATTATTATTGGCAATCTTTTAGCGGCAGGAGCTGTTTTTGGATATATTATATCTTCGTTAACTTGGCATATTTATCTTTTTCATATATTTTATGCTTTTGGCATGAGCATGAATATATCTGCTTACGGAGCTATCTTTACAAGACATATTGATAAAGGCAAAGAAGCATTTGATTGGAGTGTTAGAGCCGCTTTAATGGGTGTAGGCGCAGGTGTGGCAGGAGGATTAGGCGGTATAATTGCCTATCGTTTTGGTTTTGATGTTCTCTTTATTGGAGTTTTAATCCTAATTCTAGTTAGTGCTGCTTTACCTGTTTTAATTTACAAAAAGATATGTTTAAAAGATAAAGAAATTCCACATATCCCAACAATAAAATAAATTAAATGAAAAATTTAGAAATAGCTAAAATTTTTAATGAAATGGCTGATTTTATTGAAATGAAAGAAATTTCATTTAAATCTAGAGCTTATCGAAGAGTTAGTCGTTTTTTGAATTCATTAGAACAGGATATTGAGGATGTTTATTACAAAGGAGGAGTAAAAGAATTAAAAAAATTTCCTGGAATAGGTGAGGCAATTGCTGGTAATATTGAAGAGTTTATTAGAACAAACAAAATTAAAGCTTATCAAAGACTCAAAAAAGAATGTCCAGTTGATTTGGGAGAATTAAAAAAAATTGAAGGTCTTGGCGCTAGAAAAATTAAAATCTTATACGAGAAATTAAAGATTAAGAATTTAAAAAATTTAGAAAAAGCGGCTAAGGCGGGTAAGATAGGAGAGTTGGATGGTTTTGGAGAAAAAAGCGAAAAAAACATTTTACAAAGCATTGAAATAGCCAAGTCAGATAAAGGCAGATTTCTTCTTGGGAGAATTCTACCGATAGTTAGAAAAATTATTAATGAATTTAAGGAACTTCCTGAAGTGAATAAAATAAGTATTGCTGGTTCAGTTAGAAGAATGAAAGAAACAGTTGGCGATGTTGATATTTTAATTGTTTCTTCAAAATCTGAAAAAATAATGGATTATTTTGTTCAAATGAAAGGAGTTATTAAAGTTTGGGCTAAAGGAAAAACTAAATCATCAGTTAGATTTAGAACTGGCTTTGATTGTGATTTAAGAGTTGTCAAGAAAGATAGTTTTGGCGCCGCTTTACAATATTTTACCGGCAGTAAAGAGCACAATATAATGACGAGGCGGATAGCTATCAAGAATAAATTAAAGCTTAATGAATATGGAGTTTACAATAAAGATAAACAAATAGCTGGCAAAAATGAAAAAGAGGTTTACAAATCAATAGGTTTGCAGTATATTGAACCAGAATTGAGAACTAACACTGGAGAGATAGAAGCTTCCCTTCGACAAGCTCAGGGTGAACTTAATCAGTTGCCTAAATTAATTAAATATAATGATATCAAAGGAGAGACTCATTGTCATAGTGATTGGAGTGATGGTTCAGCAACAATAGAAAATTTAGCTAAAATAGCAAAAGAAATAGGATATGAATATTTAGTGATCACTGATCATGCTAGTCCTTTAGGGATAATTCATGGATTAAATGAAGAACGGATTTTAAAACAAATAGAAGAGATAGATAGGGTTAATCAGAAAGTTTCTGGAATAACAATATTAAAAGGAGTTGAAGTTGATATTAAGGCTGATGGGAGCTTATTTATAGAAGATAAAGTTCTCTCCCAATTGGATTTTGTCTTAGGAGCAATTCATTCAGGATTTAAGATGGATAAAAAAACCGCAACAGAACGATTAATTAAGGCGATGAAGAATCCTCACATTGACGCCATTGCGCATCCTTCTGGCAGAGTTATCCAGAAAAGAGAAGGATATCAATTAGATTTTCCTGAGATTTTAAAAGTTGCTAAAAAAACAAAAACAGCTTTAGAGATTAACGCACATGAAAAGCGCCTGGATTTAAGAGACATCCATATTCGTCAAGCAGTTGAGGTGGGTGTAAAAATGACTATTGGCACGGACGTTCATAATGTAAATTATTTTAAAATGATGGAATTAGGCATTGCTCAAGCGCGTCGTGGCTGGGCAGAAAGAAAAGACATTTTAAATAGCAGTTCTTTGGATAATTTTTTGAAGTATTTTAAAAAATGAATAAAAAAATATTAAATTGGTTTTTAGTTGTTCTTTGGGCTGGGATTATTTTTTTTCTTTCTCATCAGCCAGATCTTAAATCTAATTTTCCAAGCGAATACGATTTTATTTTGCGTAAATTAGCTCATATTTTTGAATATGCTGTTTTGACTTTCTTATTAATAAAGGCCTTGAATCAACATCAATTAAGCGCAAAGAAAGTATTAATTTTTTCTGTTTCTCTGGCTATTTTGTATGCCTTTTCAGATGAATACCATCAAAGTTTTATTCTTGAAAGAACAGGAGTCTTCCACGATGTTGCTATCGACAGTATTGGTATCTTTTTGGTTTGGCTTAAAAAGAGAGGAATGTTAAAATAATTAAAGATATATTTATAATGCGCAATAAAAAGAATAGAGAATTTAGCAAATATTATAATTTTGGAATATTTTCAAAAATAATCTATACTTTGTCGCGCTTTTTATTTTGGCTGTTTGTTAAATTTTTTATTAGGCTTAAAGTTAAAACTTTAATTTCATTTCCTCTTAAAAAACCATTGATTTTAGTATCCAATCATCTTAGTTTTTTAGATCCGTTTCTTCTTTGTATTTGTTTCCCTTTTAATTCGAGAGTTCACTTTATTAGATTTATGACGGCAGATGTTTTAATGAAAAAATTTGGTTTTATTATAAAGCGTTGGGGATGCTTTCCAACCTTTCACGGCAGAGGATTAAATACATCTTTAAAAATTCCTAAGAAGATTATTGAACAAGGTAATTCGCTTCTTATATTCCCCAGGGGAAAAAGAATAAAACGCCTTCACAAGAGAAAAAGCAAGGTTGGAACAGCAATTTTAGCTCTAACAAACAATACGCCAATTTTGCCAATTAAAATTATTGATTCTCATCCTGGCAGTTTAAAGAAACTATTTTTAAGAAAAAGACAAATCAAAATTATTATAGGCAAGCCATTTTTATTAAATGAACAAATTGGCGAAAAAAACGATTATACAAACGATGATTTTAGAAAAGCAACAGAAATTATTGTCAAAGAGATTGGTAAATTACAGTTTTAAACTAAAATCAATCAACCTTTTTTTTATCACATCATCGTTAATTTCAAATCCTTCTTTATAAATTATTTTTTCTGAGTAGTTAATATCCTTAAAATACGCGAGTTGTTCACGACATATTTTTTCATTAAATTCATTTCCAAACATATTTTCTGCTTGTTTAACTATTTCTAGAAGGGAATGAAAATCTTTTATAATAAAATACAAATCAACATAATCTTTCCATTTAGCGCGTCTTCCTAATGCAAATATTTTCATAGCGGCAAGAGTTAGCAAAGAAGGCATTTTTAAAGTTTTGTTAAAATCAATTTTGTAGTTAATTTCAAACGGGTAACGAAAAAAAGTAAATAAAACTTTATTGATTATAAAAGTAAATTGTTCTGCTTCATCTCGGATAACTTTATCTATTTTTCTGTCTCTTGAAATTCTTTTTTTTATATTAACATTTTTGAATTTTTCAAAAGAAAAAAAGTCAAAATCAATTGATTCTCTGTGTCCGATGTGTAAGGCAATTGCTGTTCCGCCAACTAATCCAAAATCCTTGTAAAATTTCTTTGCCAAAGGCAATAGTTCTTCTTGCTCTTTTGTCAAGATTTCCTTATGTAGCATTGTTGTATTAAGCATATTTGTTGAAATATAAATTAAAATAATTTTTTGTTTTTGGATGATAATTACATCTTTTTTCTTTGGATTTCTTTCGAAAAATTACAGCTATTTTTTTTATTCCTAAAATCTTAATCATCTTTTGGACATCATCCCAATCGCCGTAATTCAAAACAGCCTCAATAATTGCTTCATTATCAAGTTCCTCTGGATTCTTTACATACCAAACGAGGTATTTTCTTTTTTTAATAAATTGCTGAATAGTCATTAAATAAATTATAACATAAATCCGCAACAAAAGCCATGAGGTGTGTTTGTGTTGGATTGGATAATATCTTATAATATAAGTTATGAGCAATCATTTAATAGCAAAAATTGGGGTTGGGGCGTTAATTATTGATAAAGAAAATAATTCTGTTTTATTGAGCAAAAAGAATTATGGACCAATAAAAGATAAATGGACTTTTCCAGAAGGATATGTTGATCAAGGCGAGTCTCCGTCTGAAGCTATAAAAAGAGAAGTTAAAGAAGAAATAAATGGGAGCATAGAGGTAAATGATTTAATATCTGTTCGTTATAGAAAGCTAGAGGAAGAAACAACGATTTATTTTGTTTTTAATTGTTTATTATTAAATAAAGAAGAGCTAAAAATAAATGATAAAAAAGAAATAAATGATTTTAAATTTTTTGATATAGAACAAATTAAAGATAATTCAAAAATATATTCATTAGTTAAAATAATTTTAGATAAATACAAGAATAATCCAGATTTTGATTTTAAAAAAACTGATTTTATCCCCTCAGAAATAGAGATAGATAAAAATAATTATTTATTATATTTATAATAGATTGTTTTGATTTTATCATAGAGGTGTTGCGATTAGAGGTTGAATTCAGTTCGCAAAAAGTTGACAATTTTACCTAAAGTCCTTAAGATAATAATAGAATCAAAGGTCGAAGTTTTTTAATTTTAAAATTAGTCGAAAAATAACTATGAAGAAAAAAATTAAACTCAAGGGTTTAGCAGTCAAAAAATCAAATAAAAAAGCGATGATTAAATCATTAGAATGTTGGGGGTGCTAAATCAGAAATTATTTAACTTATGCAAGAAATGCTTATAGGGATTAATCCCTGTATCCAATTAAATACAGGGAGGTTTATTTTGTTGGATTTAATTAATAAGGAGATAAATCTACTCAAGAAAGAGCAACTAAAAAAATTTCAGGACATTCCTAAATTCCAAATGATTAAAGAGAATACAGGAAAGATTGTTTTGTCGACTACATATAGTTGCAACTTAAATTGCAACTACTGTTTTGTTAGAGGTGGGGATTTATCAGCGAAAATGATGGATTCAAAAGTTGCTATTCTATCTATTAATTTTTTATTGTCTAAATCTTTAGATGAAATTACTATTCAATTTTTTGGTGGCGAACCCACCTTAAATTTTAAATGCATTAAAGATGTTGTAGATTATTTAAATAAAAAGAAAACAAAAACTAAAATTAATTACGAAATTTCAACAAATGGTCTGCTTCCTCAAAATTATCTAAATTTTTTTATCAAGAATAATTTTTTATTTATTGTATCTTTAGATGGTCCCGAAAAAATTCATAATATGCAAAGACCCGCTAGAAATGTAAAAATTAACTCTTTTCAGGCAACCAAAAAAACGATTGACTTGATACTCCAAAAAACTAAGAGACTCAAGGTAAGAACCACCATTACTTCAAGCTCGGTTGAAAAAATGGCTGATATTGTGAAATATTTTTCTGGTTTCGGAATACAACTTATCCATTTTGAAATTTTTAGTCCCATTGGAAGAGGGGAGAGTCATCTTGAATATCGTCCAGATAAAGATAAATATATAAAAAATTTTACAAAAGCTTATTTAATTGCTAAAAAATTTGGCATTCAAATTACTCAATTTGGTCTTTTTGATTTATTTTCACCATCAAAATTTACTTGTGCTTCAAGTCACAAGTATAAATTTGTTGTAATGCCAGATGGAGAAATCTTGTTTTGCCTTGGCGCTCAAGAAGAATTTGGCGAGATTGTAAAAGAGTTTAAACTTGGATATTGTACTTCAAAAAAGCTTTCTATTAATGAAAAAAAAGCAAAAAGTTTACCTGTGAAATATAATGTTGATTTAATTAAAAAATGTGATAAATGTTTTATTAAATATATTTGCAAAGGCATTTGCCCAGCATTAAATGCTGTATCAAATGGAAAATGGAATGTCCCAGATCAATACTCTTGTTATATAAGAAAAGGAATTCTTCGAGAGATTATTCTTGATTTAGCTCAAGAATCATTCAATTTCATAAAGTTATAAAAAATTATGGATAAAAATACCATTGACAAAATCAAATTTCCTGATATAATTGAACAAAAGAAATTAAGAGATGCTAAAAGAACCTTTACAATTAAAAGAGGAGGTGAAAATAAAATGAAGAGAAGAATTCTTACTGGTGATCGACCTACTGGACCATTACATCTCGGACATTATGTAGGTTCATTAGAAAATCGAATTAAATTTCAAGATGAATATGATTGTTTTTTTATCATTGCTGACTATCAAGTTTTAACTGATCATATTAAAGAAACAGCAAAAACAGAAAAGTACATTAGAGAAATAGTTCTCGATTATCTATCAGTAGGAATAGATCCTGAAAAAAGTACTATTTTTATTCAGTCGCTTATTCCAGAAATCGCTGAATTAACTATGTATTTTTCTATGATAGTTACTTTAGCAAGATTGCAACGGAATCCTACTGTAAAAAAAGAGGTAAGGACGGCAAAAATTTCAGAAATAAGCTACGGATTTTTTGGATATCCCATTTCTCAGGCCGCAGATATTCTCAGTGTTCGGGCTGATTTAATCCCTGTAGGCGAAGATCAGTTGGCTCATATTGAACAAACAAGGGAAATAGCTAGAACATTCAATCGATTATTTGGAAAAACCTTTCCAGTTCCAGAAGGATTAGTAGGAAGGGTTCCTCGATTGGTAGGTTTAGATGGGCAAAAAATGAGCAAAAGCCAAAACAATGCAATTTTTCTTTCAGATTCCCCAAAAACCGTTCAAAGAAAAATCAACATTGCAATTACAGATCCTGCTCGAATTCACCCTACAGATATTGGTCATCCTAATATTTGCAATATTTTCCAGTATTATAAAACATTTAACCCTGAAGAATGTAAAGAAATTGAAGATAATTGTAAAAAAGGCAAAATTGGATGCGTTGCCTGCAAAAAAAAATTATCTGAAGTAATTAATAAATTTCTTAAACCTATTCGTGAAAAAAGGAGGTATTACGATGGTCAAGAAAAATTAATTAAAACAATTTTAGAAACTGGAAATGAAAAAACTCAAAGAGAAGCAAAAAAAACCATTAAATTAGCAAGGGAAGCTATGCATTTTGACTACAAAAAACTCCTCTAATTGAAGGGGAAAAATCGAAAGGAAAGAAATTTAATAATATAATTTCTTTCCTTTTTTGTTTTAGCATTTCCATTCTTTGGACAGTAAATCGTTATTTTTTAAGATATATAATTTAAGGTAAGATTTAATATTGAATTAAAGGTTTTCTCTTTCTTAAAGACATGATAAAATGAAATGTAAGAATTATGAGTAATTATTTAATAAATGGGGTAGAAGTAACAGTTGAAAAAGATTCTAATATAGATTATGAGAAATATAATTTTATATGGAAATTAATTTCTTTTATCTTAAATTTATTACCTTCTTATTTAGGAAAGTTTTTAATTATTAAATCTAGTAAAAAAACTAAATTATTAAAAGAAAAAGCTACAACTTATCGTGCCTTAGACACTCTTTATATAAATCATAAATTTAGTTTTAAAGACGGTTTTTTAAGAGGTTTAATTAATTATTTTTGGTTTAAACTTGGCAATCCCAGAGCAGTTAGAAATAGATTAAAATTAGTTAAGAAAATTTTAAGGAGGAAGATATTAAATTGGGTAAAAAAACAAAAAGATGAAAAGATTAATATTTATAGTTTAGGCTGCGGTTCCGCAAGAGCAATTATTGAAACAATTAATGATATAAAAAAAAATGGCATTGTTTCAGATGTTTTAAACATATGGCTTCTTGACAAAGATAAAGAAGCACTTAATTCAAGTAAAATTTTAATTTCAAAATATCAGTTAGAAAATTATAATTTTTTATTTATTTTAGACAAAGTTAGGAATTTTGATAACTATCAAAATAATCTGGATATTATTGAAATGGTCGGCGTGGTTGACTATTTATCTGACAAAGATGCTATAGAAATTTTTAAAAAAATTTATAATAATCTTAAAAAAGGAGGATTTTTTATTACGGCGAATATAAAAAAAAATAAAGAGTCTTTATTTATAACTAAAGCGGTTAATTGGCATATGATTTATAGAGAGCCTGAAGATTTTATAAAAGTTATTTTAGCTGCGGGGTTTAAAAAAAATAAGATGAAAATAATATTTGAGCCATTAAAAACTCATATGATCGCTATCTGCAAAAAATAGTTTATGATTACAACAATTTTTAATATAGATATCAGAGATTTGGTTTTAATGTTGGTTGCTTTTTCGAATTTTGCTTTAGGTCTTTTTGCTTTATGGCAAAATAAGAAAGAAAAAATTAACATCTATTTTGCTTTAGTTGCTTTAGCAACAACATTGTGGGCTTTTGGGTTAGCGATGTTTAGTTGGACATCGAATCTTTACACAGCATTGATTTGGGCAAAAATTTACTATCTTGCCGCTATTATGATTGGCGCAAGTTTTCTTTCTTTTTCTTTTCTTTTTCCGTACAAGAGATATCAAATAACAAATTTTTACAAATTACTATTTTTTCTTTTTACAATATCTATTGTAATTATTTCCGTTTGGCCAGGCTTGATGATAAAGGAAGTTAATTTTGCTGATTGGGGAAAGAATGTTAATCTTTCATGGTTTTACGCTTTTTACGTTATTTATTTCACGATCTGCATGATTGGAGCTTTTGGAAATTTTATTTTAAAATATATAGATAAGACAGTTAGTAAAATTCAAAAAAAACAGATTCAATATGTTTTTGTGGGATATATTCTAGCGGCTATTTGGGGAACTACCTTTAATTTATTTTTGCCTTTAATGGGAAATTACAAATTTATCTGGGTTGGCCCATATTTCACATTGGTTTTAATCGGATTTTTAACCTACGCTATTTTCAAGCATCATTTGATGAATATTAAGGTTATTGCCACGGAGATTTTTAGCGCCTTGATTGTAATAATCTCTTTAATAAACGCTTTGTTATCGCAATCACGTGAAGAATTCTTTTTAAAATTCGGATTGTTTATTGCGGTAATTATTTTTAGCGTTTTATTAATACGTGGGGTTTTGAAAGAAGTTAGAATTAGGGAGCAAATTGCAAAAATGGCGCGAAAGTTAAAAAAAGCGAATGTTGAATTACAGAAACTAGATAAAGCCAAATCAGAATTTATTTCCATTGCTTCTCATCAATTAAGAACCCCAGTTTCAGTAATCAAAGGTGTCTCTTCTATGATGATCGAAGGCGATTTAGATAATCTTCCAATAGAAAAGAAAAAGCGATTTATTAAAAGCTTATGGGAAAAGAGCTGTAAGTTAGAAAATATTATTGATGATATTCTTAATGCTACGGAAATGTCTAATTCTAAATACAAGGTTAAAGAAGAAAAAGCTGAATTAATTAATTCAGAAGAATTGATTGAAAAAATTATTAATGATTTTCAGTCAATTACACAGGGAAGAGGAATAGATTTGTTTTTAGAAAAATCTTCTAAAAAATTTCCAAAAATATATGGGCAAAGGCAATATCTTCAGGAAGCGTTAAGCAATTTAATAGATAATGCCATCAAATACACTCCTTCTTTTGGAATGGATTCTGAAACAAGAAGTAAGCGGAATAAAAAAGGAATTATTTCTATATCCATTACAAAAA
>Ga0222679_1000513_pt1 | contig 13399 bp, 19 predicted proteins | sample AntAcemetagen939_FD_179843 | JGI IMG/M metagenome (GOLD analysis project Ga0222679, IMG submission 179843) | Saline water microbial communities from Ace Lake, Antarctica - #939 | ecosystem: Environmental > Aquatic > Non-marine Saline and Alkaline > Saline | place: Antarctica: Ace Lake...
AATGACCCTATGCCACGGGGACCAGTTCCTTGGGCATCACGCGGATTGTGATGTTAAGGTGTTGTACTTAGATTTTGAGAGTTCGCGCCCGTTGGCAAAACAGCGCGGTGATTTGCTTGACCCCGCATTCAATGAGACAAAGGGTTTTGCTGTGTGGACACTGAATGAGTACACATTGCCGGAACTCGTGCCTACCATACTACGGCGGGCAAAAGAGGATGGCTACAATATATTGGTGATTGATAACCAGACAACAGCCTTCAACACGTTCGATGAGAATGACAACGCCGAGAGTGGTAAACAATTCAAAGTGATTCGCGCGCTGGCTACCGAGTCTGACATGGCCATTATTCTCTACCATCATCCCAGTAAGGTGCTCAGTACAGTACTGGACCCATCTATTGCGTTACCATCATTGAATAAGGGCGCAGGTGCAGGAGCGCGTGCAAGACTGGCCGACCTCATATTCAATCTTAATCGCACGCATATCAAGGACTTAGTGCAATTTGAGTGTTGCAAAGACCGCATCATGGGCAATCAGAATTCAGTGCAATACATCATGCGGCGCATGGAAAATGATGTGGCGACGTTTACCATAATGGATGAATTGCCACCTGGCGTGGCATTGGAATTCACGCCGACTGACAAGCCGAAATTATTAGCATCGAAAGAGATTCAGCAAGTGTTATTGGGTGTTGAGAGTATGCAGCGGACTGATATCGTATCGGCGGTACGGCGTGAGGGTATTTCGCCTTCTACTATTGATAAGGCACTGAGCGACTTGCGGCGCAGTGGAAGAGTGATTACCAATTATAACGGGCAGTTCGGATACTACGCATCACGGGCAAGGGTTATGGAAATAACACGCAAAGCAAAGATCGCGGCACAACTAACGCTAGAACACAACGGGGGCAGTAATGAAAATCTGTCTGATTAGTCGGTATGCAACGCTGAAAGGCGCGGGCATTGGCCGCGCAGCCTCGCGCATATATGAAGGTTTACAAGCGCGCGGGCATGACGTGACAATGGTGCATGATGGCAATTCCCTCGCTGCGTATTGGTTCTATACCGTTGTCCGCAAACCATTCTTACTCCCGCGTGGGTGTGACGTATACCACGCGCTATCGCCTGTGGAATCACTCTGGTTACCCGAAGATAAGGCCATTGTTTCAATCCATGACCTGTTCCCCGTGCTATACGAGAGTTTCCAGGGGGCCGGTGTCGGCACAAGTAAATTCCGTCAGCGTGTGGCCGGTGAGTTCTTTGCCCATAGCCTCTTCAAATCGAGCATGTGTAATCGAGTGGTGTGCAATAGCACTCTGACTAGCACTCAATACATTCGATTCGTAGAAGGCTTCCGCAAACAGGTAGATATAATCTACTTCGGCATATCAGATAACTTGCATCCTATTCACTGCCGGAACGCAAAACGTCCGCGCATCGGATACCTTGGCCAACTCGACAGACGCAAGCGCGTGGATGTTCTGGTTGACTCATTCAAAAAGTCAACCATCAATGCCGACTTGATGATAGCGGGAACTGGGCCGGACAGTGAGAAGTTGAAGATACTGGCGGGAGATGACCCTCGCATTACGTTCCTGGGTTTTCTTCCGGACAGTAAGTTACAGACTTTCTACAACAGCCTCACAGCATTAGTGCTTCCTTCTTATATGGAGGGATGGGGATTGCCAGCGGTTGAGGCTATGGCATGTGGCGTGCCGGTAGTGATACTGGATGATATGGTAATGCCGTATGAAATACGGTTGAAGTGCTATGAAGTAATGGACTTAAAGGTATTGTTTGACGCAGTGGATAGTGGAATGCCACTTGAGAGAAACGCACATGTGGACTGGGCGCGGAGTCATACTTGGGACAAGTGCATTAGCCAATATGAAGATGTATACCGAGACATAGCACCCAATAGTTGCCGTGCATAATAGAGCGTTGCAATAATAGGTAGACAGGAGGCATAACTAACATGGATAAGAAACGAATCTTAGTATGTGGCGCAGGCGGTTTCATAGGCTCGCACCTTGCACGTGAGCTGCACAATCAAGGTCATTACGTGCGCGTAGTAGACCAGAAATGGGACGGGTACCTGCCAGAGCCGTACTTCTCTGACCGGATTACTGGCGATTTGCGAGACTATGGCACTGCCTATTCTGCCGCACGAAGCATGGACTGGATATTTCAACTCGCAGCGGACATGGGCGGCATTGGATACATCACGGAGAAAGCTGCCGATATTGTCTATAACAGTTCACTGATAAATCTCAACATGGTCCAGGCGGCAAAACACTGTAATGCCCGTATCTTCTACGCATCCTCAGCCTGTGTTTATCCCAACTACAAACAGGAAGATGCCAATGTGAAACCATTAGCTGAGTCAGATGCCATGCCCGCTGACCCCAATGAAGCCTATGGCTGGGAGAAGCTGTTTAGCGAGATTGTCTACCAGTCCTTTGCGCGAGACTATGGGCTGGATATTCGTATCGCCAGATTCCATAACATCTATGGGCAGGAAGGAACATACGAGGGCGGGCGTGAGAAAGCCCCTGCTGCACTATGCCGCAAGGTTGCCCTGGCGGAAGATGGTGGTGAGATTGAGGTTTGGGGTGACGGATTGGCCACACGGTCATTCTGCTACATCAATGATTGTGTGCGCGGGGTAATCGCGCTTATGAGGTCTGACTGGACTGAGCCTATCAATATAGGAAGTGACCGTTTGATTTCAGTGGATGATTTGGCGGAATTGGCAATTGCGGCGAGTGGCAAGCGGATTACGTTGAGGCATGACGTGAGTAAGCCACAAGGTGTGCGGGGCCGGAATGCCGATTTAACATTGGTTAAGAAGGTACTCAATTGGGAGCCGGTGATAGGGCTGGAATTGGGCATGGACATGACGTATCAGTGGATTGCCAAGCAGGTGAAGGCAAAATGAGAATTGACATCGAGAAATCAGAAATGAGTAAGTGGGCCAAGATAGTCAAAAGACTTGATGGATTCTTCTTGTTCCTTGCCTTGATATGTTCTAGCCTGTTCTTCATTCTGATATTCGGGCTGTTCCTTGATGTCGCAAAAGAGGCAAGTGAGGCTAGTTCTGCCTCATATGACTTTGCTGGAATCATCATGGTCATTACTTATTTCTACTGGCTGTGCCGTGCCTTATGGTACATGGTCAAATCTACTGGGAGGCAACAATGAGTAACTACGCCATCACGTTCACTACTATCAATGTGCCCATCGTGCTGCAATCGTATTTCGACAATCTACAGCGGTACGACCACCTCCAGGACACCATCATCATCATAGTGGGCGACAAGAAAACGCCAAACTCTGACGTAGAAATCATTTGTGAAGGTCTACGCACTAAGGGTATGCAGATTGTTTACCTTGATGTGGCGCAGCAACTCAAGCTCGCTGCTGATTCACTCTATGCCAATGTAATAGGTATGCTGTCGTGGAACTCGGATGTCCGGCGTAACATTGGCTACCTCTATGCGGCGGACCACGGGGCTGATGTAATAATCAGTATTGACGACGACAATTATGCCTTACCAGAGTATGACTTCATTGAGCGGCACAGTATCGTTGGCACAGTATCCGATTACGATACTGTGGATTCCAAGAACGGATGGTTCAATGTGTGCCAATTGCTCGATTTTGGCAACATGAATGCGCCAGTCTATCCACGCGGGTTTTTAGCAAGTAAAATGCGCGAGGACACATGGGATTGGGGCGAGAAGAATACCAAAGTGGTGGCAGCGAATAGCGGACTCTGGACACTTTCCCCGGATGTAGATGCTGCAACTAATCTGGTCCTACAGCCTATCAGCACGGGTTTTGCATATCCCACGGGAATAGCACTGGGCGATGATACATGGTGCCCATTGAATTCACAGAACACTGCTTTTGCACGTGAGGTACTACCGGCCTTTTTCTTCATTCCACAGGGATTCAAGTACAACGGTAATGTTGTGGACAGATATGGTGACATCTGGATGGGGCTGCTTGTCGAGCGTGTGGCAAAGCACATGGGGCAGGCCGTGACCTATGGCGGACCACTGGTTGCCCATTTGCGGAACAGGCACAATTATCTGAAGGACTTGGTGGCCGAGGTTGGCGGTATGGTACTGAATGAAAAGTTAGCACGATGGATTGCGGACACTGAGATACCATCTCAGTGTGATACTTATGCTACGGCTTACATAAAGCTGATGCAAGGTATCACGCAAACAGCCTCTGACGAATTGCCACTTGAGACAAGCCAGTATTTCTATGATCTTTGCAGGTGGGCCGAGACATGGTGCGAGGCTTGCAACAAGGTATTTTGAAAATCATAGTAGGAGGAATGTCATTATGAAGAATCCACAAGAAGTAAGTGTTCCGATGGTGCTATGGCATGTTACGCGAACCGAAATGACTAGATTGAAGATGCTAGCAAAAAGGGTAATGATTATTTGCGGCATCCTGACAATCATTGGGCTAAGTTATCCACTATTTTCTGTTAGGTTTTCCAGTGAAACCTTCAGATTTATCCTTCATCTGGTAGAAATCAATGGCTTGGTAGGACTTGGATTTTCTTACAGTATTTACAACTTGGCAAAATACCTACTTATCAACAAGCCGGTATTTGTGATTCAAAAGTAACAAGGATAATGAAACGATGGCAAAAAAGAAGTTGCCAAAGAACAAGCCATTTACACTTACTCAGCTCCTTGGTACAGATGAAATCACTGAGGTTCTTCGTGAACTGCACGAACTGAATCAACGTAGTGAGATAAATTCAATTGTTGTTGTATGGGAAGACCAAGAACAAAATGCACAGCACCGGGTTATTTGTCACTCAATTATGGAGGTGATAGGAATGATTGAATGGGCAAAGTTGGACGTATTGCTCATTGATGATGGCGAAGAGGAAAATGTGAATGACAATAGCTGTAATGACTGATACAAGGGTGCAGGAACAAGTTACTGGGCAGCGGTATAGCCGTTTGCTACTTGTCTTTGCACCGTTTACCAAGCCCGCACTGCTGGAATTCGCCCCCATAGGCATCTGCCAGCTCGCGGCCTACATCCGTCAAGAACTTTCCAACACCACAATCAAGATTCTGGACTACACTAATTTGCCTTTCTCTCTGCACAATTACTCTCAAGTACTGAGGGACTTCCAGCCGGACATTATCGGCGTGAGCATTATCACTCTCAATGCCCCGGGCGGTTTCATGGTGGCAGATATAGCACACCAAATACTTCCCGGCGTGCCGGTAATCTTTGGCGGTGTTCATGCTATCAATCGGCAACAGGAATGCTTGAATCGTGGTGCCGACTTCATATCAAAGGGTGATGGTGAACCATTACTACTTGAAGTCATGCAGCAGGGATTTTCGCGCGACATACAGGGACTTATCTGGACTGATGGTACGATGGTAGCACCACGAGAGCAGACACTTGATATTGATGCTCTACCATTCCCTGCGTATGACCTCGTGGATATGCAGAGCTACCCGCGCTTTCCAACGTGGGAGATTATTGGCTCGCGGGGCTGTCCCTACCGCTGCACGTTCTGCACTAATCACGCACTGTGGGATGGCAAGATTCGGTTCCGTTCTCCGTCTCGCATTGTGGACGAAATAGAACTCTTGCATAAAAAGTACGGCGTGATGTCGATTCAGTTTCAGGATGACACTATCAATGTTCCCCGACAACGCGGCATTGATATCTGCAATGAGATAATCCGGCGCGGCCTGCACAACGAGATGACATTCGCGGGCAGTCTGCGTGTCAATAAGAAGTTGGTATCACAAGAGTTGTTCGACAAGTTCTATCATGCCGGATTCACGTATTTGGGTTTTGGTGTCGAGAGTGGTTCACAGCGCGTGTTGGATATCATGCGGAAGGATTTAACACCAGGTGAGATTCGTGCGGCTGTGCGTATGGCACGTGGCGCGGGCATTAAGCGCATCATGGGATATCTGATGATTGCGAACTGGGGCGAGGGATTCACTGACATACTCAAGTCATGGTGGTTTGTGATAACTACCAATATAGAGACAGCATTTAGTGTATGTGCCCCGTTCCCTGGTACTGAGCATCGCGCACGCATGTTGCACGCGGGATACATTACGGACACGTCAGATTGGGAACAATTCAATATCACGAGTGTCACGGCGCGGACTGACAAACTGAGTGTGCGGCAGATTTATGTGTTCTATGCCATGTCGATTCTACTGCAACTGGTTATGGCGACGTTCCGACACGGACAGTCAAAGCGCACGATTCAGAAGCTATGGTTGCACGGTAAGGACTTACTGAGGCACAAGAGACTTGGTTAGAGCATGGACCGACACGGAAGCTGAGTATGTAGAGGACTATGCGGGATACCTTTCAAACGCAGAAATGGCACAACACCTCAACAAAAGTGAGAATGCCATAAAGCTATGGAGATGTCGGCATGGATGTACTACCTTCTTCGACAACGTTTTCACGTACACGCTTTTGTCACGAGAATTAGGGCGAAGCCGCAGCCGGATACGGGTATGGGTAGAAAGGGGCTGGATAGTTTCCAAACGTGCAACATGGAAGGCGAAGTTCGGGAAATGCCCTATGCTTTTCAAGGAAGAGGACATTGTGAAGTTCCTCAGAATGCACCACACCATATTCGATTCCAAACAGATTCCAAACAGGTATTTCAGGAACATTGTCAGAGAAGAAGAGATTAGGAGTAAAGCATGAGGTGGTGGCTATGGTTTATGGTAGGTTGGATAACCTTATTGCCTGAGTTAGTAATGGCAACCATAGTATCAAGACTCGACTTTATGTGCCTGTATCAAGTGGCAAATCCTCTTCGTCACGTTACTGCTGGATATATTAACTGGTTCTTGGCGCATGAGCCACAAGGAAGAAAACATGAGAGTATTACTGATTCCCATTGAGCGCACTGATAGCAATATCAAAACGGGTGATTGGCACGCGGCTATTCACCGCATCTTGTCACGCGATAATAATGTAGTTGGCATCACGCGCCCGCGCTGGGGCACACTCAAGGGCAAGCGCAAAGTGTTTGTACTATTGGCCTATTGGCTCCTCTCATTCATGCACGGCCTTGTGGCGCGGTACGACACCATCTACTGTATGAACACACCGAGCGCGGTGATTGGCATGTGGCTCGGCGCGATCCGTGGCAAGCCGTTTGTATGGGACGCAGGTAATCCGGCGTTGTTCAATCCTGGCAAACTTCAATGGCTCATGTATTGGATGGAAAAGAAGGTTTATGCGCGGGCACATAGCGTGCGGATGATAAGCGCGCTGTACCGCGACATGTACGAGGGCATGGGCATGAGTGCGCGCGCAGAGGTCATTCCACATGTATTGAACTTCGATAATGTGACACTGGCCCCAAAGAAATTGCCGAAACTACCCAAGCATGTGCTGTTTATTGGACAGGGAAACACCGTGTCGAATCTATGGGCACTGAGATATCTCAACAGCATTGCTAAGTTTGTGAAGTTGCAAGGCGGGGCCGAGATTTGGGCCACTGGGAAGTTAGTTGAGGGTATAGACAATGTGAAGTTCCTTGGTTATGTGGATGATATCTACAAGACAATACATGAGGCGGATTTGTGCGTTGCCCCGGTGTGGCAATGGGTGCCGAGTGCGCCAGTGCCGAGTACAAGAGTGACGGACTTTATGGCGTGTGGTAAGTGCGTGGTAACTACACCGTATCTGCAGGACGTGATACCAGAACTGGACAACGGGCATAACTGTCTGATTGCACAAAACATGGCACAGTTTGTGGGGCAAGTTGTGTATGCACTGGAACATCCTATGGTGCGGGCCAGGTGCGGGAATGCGGCACGGAATTTGATACAGGAGAGATACACATGGGCAAGAGCATACGATGGCGTAACACGATTGCTTACATAGTACCACTCGTGCTGGCCATAATCGGCGGGCCTGTGTGCTATGTCTTACTCATTGCCTACACAATCGCTATCAGCTTTTGTTACCTTTCGGGTAAACGATTATCTGGCCCGTGGTTGCTCTACTGCCTCGCACTCGCACTGTTATGGAGTACCACTTTACTCTCAGCAACCGTAGTCGGTACTGATATTCACGCTGAGTATCGACTGGCCTGGACATCATGGCAATACGGATGGGACTACACCAACATTCACATCTACAACACGTCCCTACTCGCCGTACCATTTACTGCCGCTGTCAGTAAAGTGCTGCACCTTGACCCTGTATGGCTATTCAAGATATGTGTTCCAATGTTATCCGCTGCCTGTGCGCCGATTCTCTACCGCATCTATCGTCAACACATTAGGACCGCACAAGCCTACATCGCAACACTGATAGTAGTTCTCTCCCCCACGTTTCTTGTGGAATTACTCGGAATGGCACGGCAAATGACCGCCCTGCCATTCATGCTGATAACTCTCGGCCTATTGGCTGACAATACACAGTGGGCATGGTGCAGCCGTAAGCGCATGGTGCTTGTCGTGGCAATCGGACTCATTGCATCAACTGCGCACTACACCACCGGTATGATACTGCTATTTCTCATGGGGTTTGCCCTTCTATTTATGCTTGTGGCTCGATGGTTACACTATGATGCCCTGCCCCTTCGCGGCCCGATTGCAGTATTCCTTGCCATTGCCATACTGTCAGTGGGTTATTACTCAGTAGTAGGACAGGGCATAGTCACATATAGCATTGCGGCAAAGATCGGCCCATTTCTCGGTATCGAGGTTGAATCAATTGAATCAATGCGGCCACCAGAACAGGAAACCGTCACATTACCTATCATGCCATATACCGTGCCCCTTGCAGGAGATGGCATACTTAGTTCACATGAACGTGCAATGCAACTGGCATTGGGGCGCGGCGTGCAAAATGGCGACCCGCTAGTGAAGGTGTGGTGGATATTCCAATACATGATGCAGGGGCTTGTGGTAATTGGGGCCGGATATGCCTTGTGTCTATGGTGGAAACGACGGCAGTGGAACACACAATACATGGGACTTATTGCCGCCGCAATGATGCTAGGCTTGCTGTGTGTTGTAGTACCCGCATTCTCTGCACTATTAAACGCCACACGATTCTGGCTGATAATACTGTTGTTCCTTGCCCCTGCTGTTGTGGCGGTGGTAACTCGCGTAGTCCGGCGCACTACAATTACCCTGTTGTTACTCGTGCCCTATTTCCTGCTGACCACCGGCATCGTTTTTGAGGCCGCGCAGTATGACATCAGCCTGGTTCGCATCCCCTACTCAATTGCATTGTCCAATGATCGCATTGATATGGGGGCTTCGTTCACACACGGGGATGTTGCAGCGCGGCAATACATTATCGACAACGAACTGTATCCGGTGTACACGGACTGGTACGGCGCAATGTTCCTGACTGAGCAGATACCAGAGGAAAATGTGTACTGGAACTGGCCTCAGATTTCTACGGAGATAGTGCCGGACATCAATAGCAGTGATTACGTGTACCTGCGCGCGAGGAGTATGGAAGATGGGTTATGGACAGAATGGTGCGGCATAGGAACACGGATGTTTGTGCCATACAGTGAGGCTGGCATTGATGATGTTCTATCTTCCCGTACTGAATTGTACCGTAGTGGCGATGCCGTTGTAATTGATAAGGGACATAGATGAAGAACCTTATCTGGCGGATACATACGGATGCCGAAGAGGAAAACTATCGTGTGATTCTCAGTCTTATAGAACACAATCCCAATGCTCGGATACTGGACCTCGGCGGCGGGCATGGAACATTCACTAAGAAACTAGGGGCGGCGATTGGTAGTAAATTTCTCTATGGCATAGATATTGAACCGTCACGGGTTGCGGCTTGTGAAAAGATTGGTATTGTTGCGTGTTATGGCGATTTGAATGACGGCTTCCCCGGCTTTCCTGATGATTGGTTTGATGTGATACATGCGAACCAAGTGTTTGAACACCTACATGCAACTGATGAATTCCTGCGCGAGATACATCGCGTATTGAAGCCCAGTGGTTATGTAATTTTGTCCGTGCCTAATATCGCAGCGTGGCATAACATCGCATTTCTGATTGCCGGGCAACAGCCGTTATGCGCCGGATTATCAGATGAGATAGTCGAACTGGGCAATATCATTCACACTGACTACGGCAATAACTATCAGTATGAGCATCCAGGGCACCTTCGTTTACCAACAATCAGAGGCATTCAAGGTCTTCTGGAACACCATCGTTTTAAGGTTACTGATATGCGTGGCGTGGGATATTATCCACTCAGCGGAATTGTGGCCCGAATAATGACGCGGGTTGACAAGCACCATGCTGTGTACATCACTCTCAAGGCGGTAAAGGCATGATGGATTTTATCAAGCGGCATTTTCCACGGCGGCTCACTATTCGCTTTGTGATTGTTGGCGGCGGCGCAGCACTGGTGAGCATTGGTCTACTGTATTTCTTGGTGAGTATTTGCGGACTGCATTATATGGCCGGTGGAGTTGTGTCGTGGGCTATCGCAACGTATCTGGCATATGTAGGTAATTCTGGCTGGACATTCAATTCATTCTTGGGTACACGCGGCGCGGCGAAGTTTATATTTTCACGGGCGGGCACTACCGTTATCGGGTTTTGCCTGTATGTTGTGTTTGTTGAGACAGGGATTTGGTATTTGATTGCGTCCATGATGTCTACGGCAGTTGTCACTGGGGGTAACTTCTTCATTGCCCGGTACTGGGTTTGGCATCAGTAAAGTATTGACAACCTTGAAAAAGTAGTATAAAGTAGCGTTGTAGGTTCAAATAAGCGAACCACAGGCCGGATTTTCTACACTAAACATGAAACTAAAGGGAGGACTGAAAGTGTATGAGATGTTCTAGACATTCCAGCATTCTTATTTCCATTAAATAAATTCCGGCATCCCCAGGGACATCAAGGGTCAATCTAAATGTAGGTTGGCCCTTTTCCTTTACATTTTCTCGCCACAGGGTATTGACAATGTTGTGCAGCGTCGTATAAAGTAGTATCAAGTCACAAGTGAAGGGGGATTCACTCATGGAAACTGGTGTTGACAAGATTGTAGCAACTATTCAGGACTCGGAATTCCCGACCGGCAAGCAAGTCACAATTCAGCATGTTTGTGGTGCCTTGGCAAACACCATCAGTATTATCTTCGCTTCAAAGGTCACTTACGAGCCATACGAATACACACGAAACAACCAGCAGGAATTCAAGATTGGTCTGTACTTCAATTACGTAAGTGCGAGCCACTTGGAACTTACACAATTCCTTGGATTTCAATACGCCAACGAAGTGATTGAGGAGTCATAGTCACATGGAAAACATACGGGACGCACAACTCATGGTTACAACTAGTGAAAATCCATTCCGGTTTCTGCAAATCACATTCAATCAAAAGGCTTCTGTCCACATGGCTACATGGAATTCTGGCAGTAGTATAGACATCACTTCGCCCTGTGACGACGATCTTCGCAAAATCATTGCGGCATGTGAAGTTGGACTCGACATCGACCTCGACAAGAAGGAGTCATAACCATGCAAGTACCACTGGCAACGTTCAAGGCAAAACTCACCAAAGGCTCGATAGCCGGTGCCGATGGCAAGATTCGTGGTATGCCTGGCTACACCTTCATATACATCACTGCTGAAATGGCAGACGGTTCACGATTCCCCGTTGCTGATATCTATGCCCCAAACATTGCTATTGAGCATAGCGATATATTGGGTACTTCAATTGCGGTCTATGATGAAGACAACCACTATCGCGGCACTCACTATGTACACAGTTACGAGTGGATGAACTAAGGAGACAAATCTATGGCACGGTTACTTACCACGCAGGAGATAGCCGAGAAGTTGAGGCTAAATGTCGAGGTTGTGCGGCGCAAGCTGCGCAAAGGCGATATCCGGGCTACAAAGGTTGGGCGACTCTGGCGCGTGTGTGAATCAGAACTGCAGCGGTATCTTAGCCGCTGACAATAAGCGAAGGGGGAACGGAAACATGGCAAATGATAACGGCGTGACTGAGTTCGGGTTGATTGCTGAGGCGGTGGCGGATTCATGTATCAAGGACACGGCAGAGATCATGCAGGTGCCAACGGGCATGCTATACGAGAACTTGGGACATGGAAGGCTCAGGCTGCTGTGCATATCAATCGCTAGTCTGACACTGGCTACGTACATGGAACAACAATGTGCCAAGCATGAGGCACAACGTGCCCAGTTCATTCCCGAACATCCTGGTTGCTAGGAGTAATTATTATGGCAACGAAAGTGTACCTATGTGGGCCAAATTCATCAGATTATGGTGATAGCAAGGTTGCGTTCTCAATACATGATGCTATTTTGCTTTTCAGAGCAAATGACCACCTTGATTTCATGGAAATATGGGAACGTGGCAAAGGAAAAACAGCCACATACATATGGGATGAAGAGGCTCGCAACTTTGCAACGGAAAGAATCTATGAAGTTACCATGCCTAGTAATCGAATGCTGGCCATTGTTACCAAGCTACTTGAAACCGAGGCGTAATCACTCAAGGAGAATTAGTAATTACTATGGAACATACAAAACAGCTATTCCGTATGTCCGAGTGTGGGCACTGCCCGCGCAAGCTGACCTACAAATACCTTGGCTATTCCGGGACTCCATTCCCCGCATGGCTGGAATCCTCGGCCCGTGAAGGTAAATTACATGAACTGTGGCTGCTGGATGAACTGCGTGCCGATGATATCAGTATCTACGGCGAACAAATGGTACTCAAGTTGTCCTATCCATTAATTGAACTTGAAGGCCATCCAGATGCCCTGGAAAACGACCACGGCATTGAGCGCGTAGTTGAGTGCAAGAGCATGTCGCAGAATGAATATCAACGATGGATGTCTCAAGGCTTCGACGGATTCCCAAATCATGCGGCGCAGATAACTGCGTACATGACAGCAACCGGCTTGCCTGGCAGGTTGATTGTAAAGAACCGTAACACTGGCACAACACATGGTTTGAGTGCAATGGATGCCAAGTACTTCATGGAACAGACACCGCGCAACATAAATGACATTGTACTCGTGCTGTCTGACGTGGCCGAGTGCATAGCCAATGGCGAATTGTATCCTGGCGTGGAATACCAGCCGGATAATATCGAGTGCAAGCGGTGCCAGTTTGGATATCTATGTATGCCGCCGCCGCCAGTGTTGGCTGCTGACCAAGAGGCACAGTTATCAGCAATGGTTGCACAGTACCGTGCTGCGAAAAAAGATGGTGATACAGCAGGTGAACTCATGGAAACTGCGCGCGCCGTACTGAGGCAATATGCAGAGATCGCGCCCACACATTCACTGACGTTCAACGGGCTAACGGCAAAGGTCTACCCTGTGAAA
>Ga0222679_1000516_pt1 | contig 13374 bp, 15 predicted proteins | sample AntAcemetagen939_FD_179843 | JGI IMG/M metagenome (GOLD analysis project Ga0222679, IMG submission 179843) | Saline water microbial communities from Ace Lake, Antarctica - #939 | ecosystem: Environmental > Aquatic > Non-marine Saline and Alkaline > Saline | place: Antarctica: Ace Lake...
CAACGCTATAAGATGATAGGCAATGCAGTTACAGTTAATGTAATTGAAAGTATTGCAAGGTGTCTGCCTCTGGATGATAAACAAGAAGGAGGCAACGGCATTCCTCCCACTAATCAAAATGTGTAAAACAAAACATTTATATATAAGTATTCACACTATAATTAATGGTGATAAACTATGAAAAAATGGATAAGTATAACACCCAAACCACTAAAAATGAAAGCGTTTCAATTAAGTGAAAGTATGGTGAGTAGTGGGGAATTAGATGAAGAAAAGAGAATTGAGGGGAGATTAATCGGAAATTCTCCAATGTTTTTTATAAACACTTTATATGGTAAAGTTCGGGCAACACCAAGCGATTGGATTATTGAATCTCCTCAAGGAGACATATATCCTATGAATGAAGATGAATTTAATAAAATGTTTGATTATCAAATGAGGTATTTATAAAATGTATGAAGTTGTAGAATTTAGGTCTTGTAGTGGGTGTTGTGGCGATGAGAATTGTCAAGAAGATAAAGAAACTGTATTATTTCAACATAAAGATAAGCCTCAATGTATTCATTTTATGGTATTAAGAGCACACGAAAAAGGAACTAAAGATATGATAATAAAATCTGAAGATGAAGTTAGTTATAGATTTTATTGGAATCTTCGTGTTGGAACAGTAAATATGAGGGTACAAGAATGTTAAGCAAACAATATTTAGCAGGATTTATTGATGGAGAAGGTTATCTATCTGTTGTAACTCATTCAGATTCAAGAACTAAAAGAGGATTCACACTTCAACCAGTTATAGCAATAGGTAGTGTTGATAAGATTATACTTGATGAAATAAGCAAAGTAACAACAGGAAAATTTCAATCAAGAAAAAAACAAAAGAATAACAAGCAACTTTATGCTTTATATATTCAAGATTTAGAGGGGATAAGATTATGTCTTAAACAAATATTACCTTATTTGATTGTTAAAAAACAACAAGCAATACTGCTTAATGAATATGTTATACTAAGACTAAAGAATAAAAATAAAGGTTATTCTTATAGAGAATTAGAAATTGCTAAATTATTCAAAACTATAAATAAAAGAGGTGACAAAGGTAAGGATTAAATTAGTGGGTATCCTGCCTAAAATTTTATGAAACAATACAAAGACTTAACAAACATAGAAAAAGCAGTACATAACAGATTAGAAAGTATATGGAGTGGATCTAGTCTAAAACAAAAATCATTCGTAACTGTACTAGGAGTCTTAATCAATAAGTACAAAATAAAAAGGTTTAAATAATACCTTATTTTAAATTATTTAACATTATAGTAGAGGTGTATGTTATGGTAGAAGTGGGAGATGAAATATTTATATCTTACATAAATGATAATAACAATACTTGGAATGGTTATGTCACACTAATTTCTTTTGATGATAATTTTATAACATTTAATAGTGGTTCTTCCGAAATTATTATTCCAGTTAGTAGAATACTTAAAATCAAAAAGAAAGGGGTTGATGATGGTAAATCTTGATATTTTAGAGAATGTTATTAGATACACAGTGGAATATGATATCCAAGAAGGATTATTAAAAAAAGCAACAGATAAAATATTTAAGGATGCAAAAAAAACAATAGAGGGTTATACTGTTGCTGGAGAAAAATTATATAAACTTTTTAGCATAACAAAAACAACTATGGAGAATAGTATTAAATTTGCAGAATTATTACAAAAGGAGGGTAAGACAAAACCACCCAAACCAATAAAACCAAAAAGTAAAAAAGATAAAGAAGAAATAATTGTGTTTACAGGACTACTAGTTACTGAAAATTTTATTGCAGAACAAATAATTTTTAAAAATGGGGTGGATAAACCAGAACCTTATTTTGCAAAATACATGTTTAATACAAAAACAATACATTATGAAACAGAGATTGAACATGAAGGAACCTTTTACAAACCAATACTTGATGAGGAAGTACAAGAGGGATATATTAAACTACCAACAAGACCAGAAAAGTATGGCACAGTAAAAAAGTTAGACAAGGAATTACACGACCACATTTACAAGTGGTTAGACATCCCAGAAACCCACATTAAGTATGCAATTTATAATATAAGGAAGAGTTGGGTTTATGACAAGTTCCATTCTTTAAACTATTTAAGAGCATTAGGAGATACTGGAACAGGAAAATCAAGGTATCTTGACACACTAGGATACTTACATTATAAACCAATAGCAACCAGTGGAGCATTAACAAGTGCAGTATTATTCAGAGTGATAAACAAGTGGAGAGGAACACTAGTAATTGATGAAGCAGACCAGAAGAAGAGTGATGAAACAGAGGATCTAATAAAAATTATTAATCAAGGTTACGAAAAAGGCAGACCAGTAATGAGGTGTGATAAGGAAAACAAGAACAAGTTAGAGTTTTTCAACACTTATGGACCCAAAATAATAGCTACTAGAAGAGCATTTACTGATAAGGCAACAGAATCAAGATGTATGACACAAGTTATGAGACAAACACCAAGAAAAGATATTATAGTTAATTTGAACGAAGATTTTTTTAGAGAACAAGAAGTGTTAAGGAACAAACTTTTGATGTGGCGGTTTGATAATTATAATAAAATTGAACCTAATGCTGGAGAAAAAATTGATTTGGGAAATATTGAACCAAGATTAAGGCAGGTAAACATTGGTTTTGTGAGTATGTTTGTTGATGATAAGGAAGAAATTGAGAGGTTTAGAGAATACTTGAAGGATTACCAAAAAGAATTAATTGAAACTAGATCCGACACAATTGAAGGATTATTAATTAATTCTATTTCAAACTTAATTTTGGAAGCAGAAACTAATAAAAAAATCTACATAACTCCAGAAATGATTGTTGAAGAATCTGACCTAAAAGACAAATCTGGAACTGCTTGGAAACCCAGGAGAATCTCAAAATATATGAAGAGTTTAGGGTTTGAAAATGCAAAACCAAAAAAAGTTGAGATTGACTTACAAAATATTTATGATAAAAAGACATTGAGATTTTATGATTTTGACAAAACCTTTATACAGGGACTCATAAAAAAATATGTTTTTGATGAAGAATTGCTTGAAAATCTTAATAATTTAGGTTACGAAGTTACGAAGGTTACGGCGGTAACGCATACAGGAGAAAATAATAATAAAGAGCAAAAAGTTACGGAGTTGGGCTGTATACAATACTCACGTAACCTTCGTAACCTCGTAACCTTAGAACCTCCAAAAAACAAGGAAAAATTTGATGTTTCTGTTGAAGAATTAGACTTACAAATTTTTGATATTATGAAAAGTTTTCCCAAAGATAATGCTAATTTATTGGATGAATATTTTGATGAAAGATTAAAAGTTTTAATCAAAAATGGGGATATTATGGAAACTCCCAAAGGAACTTACAAGAGGATAGAATAATGGCAGTACCAAGCAGAAATGATTTAATGGTTAGAAACCTTATGAATCAAAGAAAAATAAAAAAACACCTAACAAAATGTGAAAAGCAGTTTCCAGATTGTCCAAGAGAACCAAATAAAAATGATTGTGGGGTGTGTCCTTTTTGGAAATGAATAAGATTTATTGTATGGATTGTCTTGAAGGGATGAAACAGTTAGAAGATAACAGTGTTGATTTAGTATTAACAGACCCTCCTTATGGTATTGGTGCAGATAAAGGTTTCACTGCAAAATTAGGTTCTTCTCCCAATAATACAAGAATTTATGAGGATAATTGGGATAATAAAACTCCAAATAAAGAAGTTTTTGATGAAATTTTAAGAATTGGAAAAAAAGTTATAATTTTTGGAGGTAATTATTTTTTAGATAAACTCCCATTTAAAACTTCTTGGATTGTATGGGATAAGGTAGGTAATATGAAACAGTTTAGTTTTTTAAGTGATGTTGAACTTGCTTGGACTAATTTTGATAGAAATATAAGTAAAAAATATACTGTGATTCAAAAAGGTTTTATTGCTGAGGAGAGGGATAGAATTCATCCTACTCAGAAACCAGTTAAATTGTTTAGGAATATTATAAAAGATTATTCAGAGGAGGGGGATTTAATTTGTGATCCTTTTATGGGTAGTGGTACTACTGCTGTTGCTTGTAAGCAGCTTAATTGTAATTTTATTGGGTTTGAAATTAGCCAGGAGTATGTGAATATTGCTAATAAACGATTAGAGCAAGATAATTTAACTAATTTTTTTGGTGGTGATTTTTAATGGGTCAATCAGAGATTTTTGAGATTTTGAAAAAGAATGAGGGAAAAGTTTTTACTGTTAAGAAAGTTGCAATAATGTTATATGGAAAGAATATTAACAGCACTAACATTAATACTACTAGTGGTGGTTTAAGAAGATTGTGTAAGGGGGGTTATGGAGTTAGAAGGGATGTTCCTTTAACTGGTGGTAATAGGGGTGCTAGACCTTTAAGTTACACTTACAAGAAAATAAAATGAAAAAGATTAAAGTTTTGAATTTGTATGCTGGAATTGGTGGTAATAGGAAACTATGGGAGAATGTGGAAGTTACTGCAATAGAAAACAACCCAGAGATAGCAACTATTTACCAAGACTTCTTCCCAGAAGATAAAATTATTGTTACTGATGCACACCAATATTTATTAGATCATTATGAAGAGTATGATTTTATTTGGAGTAGCCCACCCTGTCCTAGTCATTCTAAAGTTAGATTTGCTAACCAAATCCAAAACAAACCAATCTATCCAAGCATGATTTTATATGAAGAGATATTATTTTTAAAACATTATTTTAAAGGAATATGGGTTGTTGAAAATGTTATTAGTTATTATATTCCTTTAATAAATCCTCAAGAGGTTAATAAACATTATTATTGGAGTAATTTTATAATATCAAAATTATCTAAATTAGAAACAACTAATCGTGGTATGGGAAAAAATGAAAACTTACAAGATTTATATAAATTAAAAGGTTTTGATTTATCTCATTGTAATGGGATTGATAAGATGAAAACCATTAGAAATTGTGTTGAGCCTAAAGCAGCACTACACATTTTTAATTGTGCTTTTAAAGAACAACAAACAACACTAAAATAACAACATTTATATATTATTTAATTAATAATTAATTAAGATGGCTAAATCAAAAAAATTGAAGGATCGGAAACAACAAATTAGTATTTCACTTTCACTAATAAATATTGGTTGGTTAGACAAGTCCACTGATAATAGGAGTGAGTTTATAGATGATTTACTAAATAAAGAGAGAGGATAAAATGAATGAAATGGATGAAACTGAAATAGTGTTGAGAAATAGTGTTGAAATGTTACAGACAACTATTGAGCAGATTGGTAAGGATGTAACTAAATTAAGAATGAATGTTGATACTCTTAATAGGGATCAAAATGAAATTCATAAGTATCTTAATGAGGAAGCTGGAGATAAGATTTTTCCAGAGTTTTAATTATTTAGAAACAATATTTACTTCCAAAAGGTTACTCCTAACCCTGTTCAGAGTGGGTATTGCTAAATAATAATTGCTAAACAGCACTAGTATACTTCAAAACCTTATAAGGTGTCCATGCTAGTAAAAAAAACAATTAATATCCTATACTGTAAAAAGCTTGGTTGTTTTACTGGGGGAAAGGTCTCACACTGGGGTTAATGAAAATGGGAATTAAATTATATAATGATTATGAAATGTATGATTATCTTGAGTCAGAAACGCAAGAAGGTTATGATCCCACAATAAAAAAGTGGGTTAGTGTAGAAAGTGAAAAAATAAGAAGTGAGAAGTTAAGAAAAGATATTCAATGGTGGTTACAAAGACATATTAAGGGAGAATATACTATTTATCAAGTTAAAAGACATATTAATAAAGAAATTTTAAATTTTAAAAAGGAGTTTGAGGGGTTAAAAAAATGAAATGTGAATCAAAACCATTTAAACAAATAAATAGGGATTATACTATAAGTTCTGGAGAATTAAGGAAAGCATTAGGATTAAAAGGAAATATAATAGATATTGCTTTAGACTCTGGTAGAAGTCCTAATGATATTGAAGAAGGAATAACTCCAGATAAAGACTTATGGAGTATAACCACAAAAGAAGTTATTAAAGGAGTTTGAGGGGTTGAAAAAAGAAAATGAAATTAAGTGAAGAATCAAAAATTATAGACTTTAATGATAAATTCCATAAACTTGTTTAAAGGAACCAACAATAATTTTCTTGATGAGGTAGTGTGCAGAAACAATATTACAAAACAAATATTAGGGATTTTATGGGACTAAGCAGATATGCTTAGAATGTATGGTGTGGGTAAACCACACAAGGAGGAAATAAGATGGGAAAAAGATATAAGAAAGTGGTTGAATATAATTTTGGTAATGTAGATTTTTTCATATTATATTTTATATTAATAGTGTATGGTATTGGTTGTTTTGGGTTTACGTTAATTAATTTTTGGTGTGGTTTATCCTGGTTTATCATTACACCATCAAGTGTGGGGTTAGGAGTCATACTTGATAAAAACACGCACAGAATTTATTTTGAAGAAATAAAAGAATAGATTTATGATTTATGAATAAACAATATAAGTTGTTTGCAAAGAAGTTTGAAAATAGGGTTATCATAAGTTCCTTTAAAGAGTATAAGGAGAATAATAAGGGTACAATACCACAATCCACAATAGTATTTTATGTGATTATTAATTGGAGTAGAATGTGAGACTGCTATTAATAAAGCGTTAAGAACTAATGAAATTATTATTATTAGTAATGGTGCAATTGTTGATTTGGACACTTTTGGAGAGTATTGTGTGATTATTGGGAATGTTAATTAATTAGTTTAAATAAAGCCATTTTAAGGTACCTATTATTATTGTGGAGGTACTAACACTTAACTAAACCCATAATCTCTTGAATTTGAGGGTTTAGGGGTAGGTAGTCACGTTTTTATTAGTTAAAAAGAAGAAGTAATCATTCAAACAACAAGTTTTTCAAAATGCCGAATTTTGAAGAGAGGGTTACCATCAGAATTAGATTGTTACCCAAATAATTACTTCTTCTTAAAAATGAAAGTTAATACAACCACCCCAAACAATATTAACAATACTCCACCAAAAATTAGTATTATCACTCTTAATTCTTCCTCATCATTCTCAATAGTAATGCTAGGATCATCTAATACAATACTCTTATTAGTATCATTATCAGTGAAAAAATCAATGATTTTACTTATTATGCTCTCATCAAGATCATCCAATATGATGCTAGTATTAGTATCATTAATTATTGTGGTTGTTGGTGCCACATATCCTCCACCACCCCCTCCAGCAGCAGCCAAAGTATTAACATTAAAAGTTCCATTAAACAAGGTTATACTCTGATTAACACTAGAATATAATGTTACATTCCATTTATAAAGAGTGTTTGATCCTAATCCAACAACACTAATTGAAACGTTTTGTGTTATTGTAGGATTAGTGTATTCCACTCCATTAACCAAAGCACTAGCATTAACAGTAATATTAGTGTTTCCCATAATAACAAAACTGTTAGTGTCAATGTTTATAGCATCCAAATAGTACAATCCAATCTTCTGATTAGTTGATGATTTAATAATATTAATGTTATGAGTAGTATTATCACAATACAATTCTGTGGTGCTTAGTTCACACGCTTGTAAAGTCATATTATAATAACCTTCAACATTAGGAACACTCCAAAGAAAACTAGAGTTTGAAGTATTCAAATTAGTTATTATTGTATTATATAATCCTGTTGAATTAAATAAGTATGTTGTAATATTTAAATTATCTTTGTTAGTGTCAAAACTAGTAAAATTAACTTCATAAGTTACATTTGCAGTAACATTTTCTCCATCTTTTGGATTACTCAAACTAATTAAGGGTTCATAATTGTTAGTAGCATTAATATTCCAAGTCATATTCCCCTCAATTGATGATTCAATACCATCAGTAGTATTAACCCATAAAGCATACCTAAACATTGTTGGATCAACACCATCATTAAACCAGTTAATGTTCACTTCAGTTTCATAACCATCATTATTTCTGTTCCAAGTGTCACCATAATCATTTGAATACTCTAATTGTGAAGTGTAATTAGCAGCAGTTACTTTATAAGTTTTCAAAAAATAGTTTCTTGTAGGATTAATCTCATCAGTTTTTAAAACAAGGTATTTACCATCACCAGTAGAATCAATAAAATTCTTTGTGAAACTACCCTTAAATTTAGTTCCATCATCAATTAATTCATCACATGATTTAGAAGCTATTAAATTACAATAATTTGAAGTTTCTGGATCTCCAATAGTATAAGTTGAATTACACCCATACGCTTGTAATGGTTGGGTTGGTTGATTAGTTGAACAATTAACTCTAAAGTCTAATTTGTATAAGTCAGCATCTAATGGAATTAATCCTTTAAGATTAACTCTCACATAATTATCCTTTGTTATTCTCTTAGTGGTTTCACTCTGCCACTTAACATCACTAAAATTGTATGAAGCATTATACCATTTGAACACGTTAGGATTATAATGTTCATCTATTAATAATGATAAATTACCTCCAACTAATGTTGGTTTAATAAAGTCTCCTTGATTACTGCCATCAGAACCACCATTATAAGTTGATGTTACACTATTATTCTTGAATTGAATCCATTTGTAAGTGTCATTATCATAATTGTAACAAACAGTGCTTTGTAAATTACCTAGTGAACAACCACTTTTTCCATCAGCAGTAAAATTGAAGTACCAATCATCAATACCCGTATTAGTTATTATTGAAAAATTTATTCTCATGTATTCCACACTATCAGAAGTTGAAGTGTTAAAAGCACCTAAACTATTGTAAGTTCCATTTAATGCTAATAAACTAGTTTCTGATAGTGATAATGAATTACTAGTTGTGAAACTAATACTAACATTAGAATAAATTGAGTTGTTGTCCTGGGCGTAAACTGTGATGTTACCAGAGTATGAAGTGTAAGTTGATAATCCTGTTAATGGTACTCTCTGATGTTTAGTGTAAGTATTATTAGTAAATTCTAATCCATTAATTCTCACTGTTGCTTTAGCAGTAATGTTTGTATCAGACAAAACTGTTGCTGATGTTTGAGTAACACTAACATTAGTAACATTCTCTAAAAGAATTGATTGGTTAGTAGGTATTGTTGCTCCTGCTGTTGCACCAGTAATCTCATAATAATCACTGTTCTGTTCAGTATTAACAGTGAAAGTAACTGTAGTTCCAGTCTCCAAAGTTTTAATGTCACTTCCCACACCATTCTTTAATACTGTAAAGTTTGATGAGTTAGTAAGTTCCTGTGCATCAATAATAACCTCAACATTACGTGGGAAGTCTATGTATTGATCCCTAAACATAGTGTTAGCAGTTAATGTTATCTTATTAGAAGTCCTCTTTAAATGAGCAGATAGAGTTAAATTAGAGGATAATAAGTTAATGCTTCCTTCTGATATACTTGTGGTGTTAAAAGCCCCAATCTCTTCTGTATTGTTGTCTATAACTGCACCCCACCCCTCTATATTCCAATTAGAATAATTAATTGTGTTAGAATTATCCATATCAAACAAGACAGTTTTTCCATCAAAACTAATTCCTTTATCTGTTGAATCTATTGCAGTTATAGTTTCTTGGTTTCCTGCATAATACCAATCATTAACCTCAATAAAATCCCAACTAGTATTATCAGCCCATCTAGTTATCCTTTGATAAGTGGTGTTGAATCTGTAATGGTCAATACAAGAAGTCTTGGATTTACAAGCAGTAATGTTTTTAGGGTTGTTATCTATACTGACATCAGCATCTGATGTGTAAACTAGTGTACTTGTTAAAAACTTATTTGTATTATTTCTATTATAAGTAATAACAGTTCCTGTGATTGTTTCATTAAACTCTGAATTTAAATTAACTTTGTTATCAAAAATTCCTGCTCCTTCAGAAACATTACTAACTCTGGCTCTTCTAACTAATAACCCATCATAAACTATAAAATCTTCTTCCACATTACTAGCATCTTCATAAGGTCGCCATACACGAACTCCTGCAAACTTACCATCTTCAGTTCCTACATAATTCTCTAAATCTCCACCATACTGTAATGGGAAATCCCTGGCATTAGGATAATTTGTTGGGTAAGTTAAATTACTACAATCTATCATTCCATAATACTGATTAAGAGGAGCATTACCACAAGTTTGAGAATAAAATCCACTTTGACCCTCTGATGTTTGAATATCATTCTGTAAACTAATCCCATTCTTCCAAGTTTCAGCACGAACATCATCCTCATAAGGAACTTGTTCATAATCAAGGAATGGTTCACCAAGAGCATAAAGATAATATCCTTGAGCTTGTGAATGACCCCCACCCCTTTCTTCTCCACCATCAATTTGAATAACAGTGTCATTGATGTAAGTGTAATTCATTCTGATAGTAAAAATATCATTTGAATTATCAAATATTGTTCTTGGCATAACTCCCTCAGGGGATGTAAAATTACTATCTCTTTCTAGCTGTTGAAATGCATAAGATTCTTGTAATGCATCATCACCATTAAAACCATAAGACAAATTCCTTAAAAACAAAATTGAATTTTTGGTATCTTGGTCATCACACAATATACCATAATAAGTAAGTATACCAGCTTTCAATGTAGTATCACTTCCTGGGTCTTCATAACTATTTGAGTCTCCTCTCTGAATACCTCTTGTGTATCTGTCTTCATCATTTCTCAGTGCAAGACCATTATAGTTAAAGTCTAACAAATCAGTTATCATCTCATTAGCCATACTACAATAAGCATTATTAAAATTATCAAATTCACCCAAATCATATCTTCTAAAGAACAAGGCATTTTCTACCATGTGGTATTGACTGTAAAATTTATAATTCCACCCTTCTTGATAATGAGCCCAAGAATCGTTCTTAAATGAGTACATATATGCTTCTTCTCTATCCATCCATTCATCAGGACTATTGTAATGCCAATACTCATCACCTATATCAGTCATTAATGTTGGGTTGCCTTCAGAAGCCCCAAGCATACCATAGCAGAAACTACCCATACCAGAGCCAAAACCCCAACCATTTCCACCATTAATGCCACCTTCAGTATCACTATAAGGCTGTGTATCTAAGTGTGTTGTAATATCATTACATATACTAGCAAACTGTCTACTAATATTCTTATCCTGTTCTTGAGTAAGATTTGGTTGCATTAAATCATAATTGACCATAACATGAGCTAGTTCGTGGATTGCCTGTACACTTGCTGAATCCCAACCATCCAAATATCCCCATCCATAAAGAAATTCAATAGCATCAGAACACTGGGTTTTCCCACTACCAGAATCTGGTTCAGTCCAATTATTAAGGAAACAAGCTACAGCATTCTCTCTCCCCTTTTTTCCTCTAGGGTCTACATCTGCTGCAGTCCAACCAGCATTCCAATCCTCAGAATCAAATCCTTTCATACCATATGAATCATATGCTATTGTGTTGCTAGAGTTACTTGTATATGGAAAAATTTCATCAGTCCACTCAGTATAATTAAAACCAAACCAAGGTCTATCAAGGAAAGGAATATAAATGTGCTGTAAATTATTTGTGCTACTATCAGTTCCGTCTTCTGTCAATTCACCTTCAGTATCAATAATAACCCACCCTTTGTGAAACCCATAACTTGTAGTCCAATTACAACTTATTGGTGTAAAATTTAAGGTACTAACTGTTATTCTGCGACTACACAATATTGAATCTGAAATATTAATGGAAACATTAAAAGCTCCAGCAGATGTAGAACCAGCATTAGTGATATTAATTGAAAATTTCATACTACCCCCAGTGATAAGAGCATTTCTGTGGTGTGAATAGTTATAAGGCAAATCATAAGATAACTCACCAGTATAAACATCAAGCAATGGAGGAGTTCCTAATCTTTTATCATCCCAAATATTGTATACATCAGAGGTTGTAAAATTGCTTCTATTCCAAACAAGAAATTCATCCATATAACCTAATAAATCTATATTATATAAACCAAGACCAACCTTTAATACTTCACCAACTGTATAATTCAAATCACCAGCACCTGCATGATTAGTATTTCTTTTAATCTCACCATTAACCCATAATGTTAAATTTTCACTTGTTGGACTATATTGTACAAATACGTGCTGCCAAGTTGTTACAGGTATACTTGCTTCTAAAGACTGACTAATTGTTGCATTTTCAGCAGCCCAGCTAGTTGAATAATAATATCCACCTTGCTGTGTATACTTTGTATTTTCTCCTTCACCAAACACATATACCATCATTGGACTGGCACCACTTGGTGCTACATTGTGGTAAACCCAGAAACTCATAGCCATACCATCATCTAATGAAAATTTTGATGTACTGTTCAGATAATCTATACCATCTGAAGAAAAGTTTACACAACCATACCATTTACAAATAGAATTATTTGTATTTGTAACACTTCCTATTACATTAAATTCATGATGTAACCCAGAATAATCATACCAAGGTGTACTGTAATTATCAAATGTTAAATTAATAACAATACCACCATTAACAAGGGGAATTGTTGATGTAGTAAAACTAACACTAACATTAGCAAAAGTTGATTGATTATCTCCTGCACTAACTGTTAAATTTCCTGTATGAGCAGTACTAGAGGAAAGACCTGTTGCAGAAACACGACCATCTTTGGTAATTGTTGAGTTGTAATAACAAACCCCATTAAGACAAAGAGTGTAATTACCACTCACATCAGATTGCCCTATTACAATAGCTGAACTAGATGTTATGCTGATGTTAGTAACATTTTCTAAAAGAATTGATTGGTTAGTTGGAATACCAGGAGTAGGTGGGCTAGTATTTTTTTGAATGTCTTGATTGAAAACAGTTCTAACATCATCAGCAGTAATAGCATAACCATTCCACCAACGAAACCCTCTCAAAGTACCATTAATTCTTTTAGTATTCCAATCCTCATGACCAATTTTAACTGTAGCATGACAATCAAAATTTTGATTAGCTGTTTCTGTCTCATTTATTGTTCCATTAATGTACCAAGTTAAAGTGTCTTCACTATTATCAAAAGAACCACAAATATGATAAACATTATTAACATATAATTTTGGATGAGTTCCACTAATAGCCCCACCAAGTATTTGACCTGTTAAATCTCCGTCTGTTTTCATGTATATAAAAGAAGCTGCACCACAACCTATTTTCCAAACATAAGCGTCTTGTTCTAAACTGTATTGTTCTAATTCAAAACAAAAAGAGGCATCTTGCCCCACAGTAAAATTCATAGCATCTGA
>Ga0222679_1000520_pt1 | contig 13332 bp, 16 predicted proteins | sample AntAcemetagen939_FD_179843 | JGI IMG/M metagenome (GOLD analysis project Ga0222679, IMG submission 179843) | Saline water microbial communities from Ace Lake, Antarctica - #939 | ecosystem: Environmental > Aquatic > Non-marine Saline and Alkaline > Saline | place: Antarctica: Ace Lake...
TGCTGCATCAACTCGTATACTTTCTGTATCTGCATCTGCTTTTGTTTCGTATGTCGCTGGAACGGTTGTGTTTTGGAATGTTTCTAAATCATCTATATCACTTTCATTAACCACTAACCTTGCATCTGATACGATGTCTGCTGCTTCTAAATCGTCCGTTCTACCTCTGTGCGTGTCAGCGTTTACGATCGTTTCATACGTTGCTGGGACTGTGGTATTTTTAAATGTTTCTAATACTACGATGTCAGCCGCGTTTTCTGCAATCAATATGTCTTGTGCTGTATCATTTATTACGACTGCATCAACATCTATCATTAACTGATTATATAACGCTTCAGTAATTGTATCGTCTGTCGGTGTTGCACCAGCTTCTACCGTAATACTCGTTTCAGTAAATGATGTGATCGTAGTCGGTGCTGATATCAGTTTTAACCATGTAGTAACTGTAACAACGCCTGCAACGTCTGTAACCCAGCTTGGAACAACTAACGTAAAATAACCATTCGTCGTGTCTGGCGATACGTAAAACTGACCGCTTATCTCACCGTCTGGTCTCTCGAATATTGCGTTACACGCATATAACGTGGGAATTGTCGTATCGGTAACGAATGTCTCAGCAACAATATTCCCAAAATAAAACTTAATTGTTTTAGAATCACTATCACCGACAACGAAGGCAACGCCCTCGTCATCGACAGTTGATAAGCGACTCGTCAATTCATAATATAACTTCATAGTTTACTCCTTTTTTTGCTCTGGTTTTGGTATGTTTTCTGGTATGTTTTTTGGTTTGAATTCTGTTTTATATCCAGTCGCCTTAACATCAACTTTTATTTCGATGTTTACTGGTTCGATGTTTACTGGTTCGATGTTTTTCATCATGTTAATGTGATTGTGTAACCAGTCAATGTGTACGTACCAGCATATGTGTATGTATCAACTGCACCTAAACTTGCTGTCGCATACTGTGTTGTACCTGCTGTATCATAAATCTTCACATCTTGAACATCCCAATCAGCAGCAATCGTGAATACTACATTTGCTGCGAGTGTCATAATTCCACCACTTGCTGCGTTAAATGAAACAGATTGTGCGTGCAAAGCACCGTATATTGACTCTTCATCATCTCCCCAAATCTGTGCTTTCACACCTAACGTTCTTATTGCTTCTAACATTACATTTTTTGCACCTGTCGTTAATGCCATAATTTTATTCTCCTTTTCTATTTCCCATTTTTATGGGTTAATTTTTGCATTTCTTTAAACGCATCAAACTTTTCTTTTTTAATATATACAACTTCTTTTTCTTTTTTTCTTTTTTTCATTATTTAATACCTACAATTTCGCCTGATTCAATATAAACAATATCGCCTGTCTGAATAACATTTTTTAAATCATAATCAATATTCACGATGTCTTGTAACTCCCCATTGATTTCAACCGTATAGATTGCTGGTTGATTCTGGAATGGCTCAATAGAAACAACCACTGCGTCATCACTTTTTGCAGTACACCCAAATAATACAAACACCATAAATAATACAATCAATAATTTTTTCATTATTTTTTCTCCTTTTTATTTAATTTCATAATAGTAATACAACGGACTACAAGTAACGCCATTCATATTTGCTCTCGTAACTCTAATTACATCACCTACTGAATAACTACTAACTGGATAATTATTTTTAACCCAGTTTAATATTGTTGATGAACTTGAACATATAGAACTACTTGCAATGTATGTATCTGCATAATCATATAGGCCACTCGTTCCAATGTAAGTCCATGTAAATTGATACTTAACACCCACTGGAACAACTGTATTTGCCTGTGATATGCTCAATGCTGAGCCTAAATCAACACTCGAATGGCCTGCTGCAATTACCGTATTAGCTTGGTATAAATCTACCGCACCACCGTAATTGTCGTCTGCATATCCATACGCTACAACCGTATTAGCTTGCGTAATTGATGTCGCTGCACCACCATAATTATCGCTCGAATGTCCTATTGCTATAACTGTGTTGGCCTGAGTAATATCTACTGCACCCACAACTCTTAAATATACATCATTTGCAACTGCATATATATATCTGTCATTACCGTTTACCGCTAAATATATATTACCACTACTATCAGATATACACCACGATACAATCGTGAGTGCGTTCCATGCTGCATCTGAGCATGAACAGTAAATCTTATTTCCAACAACAACTGCTGGAAGTCCACTAATCAGTGTGCCTTTTGCATCTTGGTCTCCAGCTGAGTATGTTTCCGTATCACTGTAATAAACATATAAAAGTTTATTTATTCCTCGATATGCGAGTGGGTGATCGGTGTAATACTGGTCTCCGATAAATACATCATCATCTGCATAAAACATAAATTGCATCGTCTCGCTCGTAATATCCCTGTTATCCTTATACCGTTTCATATCACCAGTTAGGAATATAATCTCACTAACATCTAATAAACTGCTATCAATTATCGGATACTGTCTCGCTAACGCTAACGCTGCATCTCGTTCCGTATTCGATGATGATGTGAAATTAGTATTATTAAACGCCTTATATAAAATAATTTCTATCGATTTAAACTCTCCGTTGCTATCAACGTATGGTGTGTATTGCAGTGATAATGCAACATCTGAGTTCTTTTCAAATCTCGTTGCAACACTGAAATTATCTTCCATCTTGATATTATATATAAACGTGTCATTCGCTAAATACATCGTACCTGCTAATCCGAATGTATCAGGATCACCAGTTATATAATTAAATTCAACCATTGCTAATCGAGGATACATATTTGCTGTCGCTATCTGTAATACATAATTTTCAAATAACAAATCGCGTGTATTCTCAGTTGTCGAGAATGTCGTTTTAAATGTCGTTAAATGATTACTTATATACGCGTCACTCGCCTCTGTAATTGCTGTGTATCGCTTCCTACTATTTATACCTGTGAATAATTCTTTCATAACATGATCGCGTGTAACCTGTCCTACGAAATTATAGAACCCATTATTAAATTTAACTGTCTGAGATGTTAATATATATCTCGTATCATAGACATCTGATAAATTAGGTATGAGGCTAAAATCGGTATATCTACCATATATAAAATGTTCTGGATTGCCTAATCTGTTTACTGTATTTTTTTGATTATTTGATAAATGTCCTAAATCTGCGAAACTCGTATTCTGATTATTTATCAGTGTTCTCGCTGTATTATTTAATGTACTTTTCTCGCTGATAAATTTAACATCCTCGATGGACTTATATTTAACTTTAAAGCCCAATTCTACGATGTCTCCGTTGTTTAAATCGGCTGCTGTAGTAAGTATGCCTAACGCATTATATAAGACGTTTATAATCGCTCTTTTCGGTGTTACCAGTGGAAGCCATGCTGCCTCTGTATATCCGAGACCTTTTATAATATTACTGCCTTCTTCGAAATATAACGCATTACGTTTATAATCTGTATCAGTTACTAATAACAGCGATGTCGATTTCTTATAACTGTCATATACTTTTTTCTCTACCACATAATCTGTGATATCAACATCTATCGCACCATATAACGTATCACGATATATACATCTTATTTCATCTATCGTAAATATCGGCTTCGGTAATATAATCTCACCGTTATCTGTACTCAACACTGAATCGGCTGTCGTTCTTACTGTAATTACATCGAACGTCTCAACATTTACGGTATTATATACCACGTTCTTAGCTTCGATTTCTAACGTGTTTACATAATTATCGATACTCTGTGTGAGTTGCTCATCGTGTATCAACGCTGTATTTATTACAGAACCAGTCGCTGCTAAATCCAAACAACTTATCTCTGTAAATGTACTCATCGACACAACACAATTTACTTTCACTAATAGGTCATTAAATACCTCGTATAATGTCGGTCTATCCCAGTGTATCTCAGGACACGTCACTGTGTCTGTTTTCGCTATTAACGCAGAACTGAGTGTGAGTGTCGGTGCGTATATCTCAATATATTTCGCTAAATAATAATATATCGTACGCGGTGTTCCTATCAGTGGCTGTGTTATCGACCGATTAGGTAATACAATCCCTTGCAATATAATCGTGGGTGATATTAACCCTAACTCGTAATTATATTTTCTAGGTGCTACATACGATGATATCGAACGTTTAATATCTGATACCAACATATATTTCGCATAACCAATCGCAGTATCTCTAATTAATACTTCGTCCATCGGCTCGATATCGAACACGAGTGACTGAGGTATTACGATCGTTCCAGTATCTAGTGTTTCGTTTAAATGTTTATTAATATAGAATCCTGGCTTGTAGCTTTTCAGTACATCATTAATATATAAATTAATCATTCGTGTACCTGCTTCCACTCTTAGATATGTAACCTGCACGTTCTCTAATTATTCGAGTTTCTCTGTTGTCTGCATATTGTTTAACTCCTGAACTAATCACACTTGCCACATATTTAGAACCAACATATACTGCACCTACTGGTCCACCAATAGCAATAGTCGCTACATCTGCACCGATAGATAATACTGAGTTGATCGTTTCAACTGATGCGTAATCACCTGTAAGCTCGCCATATTGCTGAACGCTATTTGTGAGTAACTGTTTACCAGCACCAATTAATGCTGCATTAACTGCTTTCTGCTGAATCGATGCCTTGCCTTGTTCTTTACCAGCTGTTGCTTCTCCAACACCAGATTCAGGTGTCGTATCGTTGGCTGTCTGTCCTTTTTTAACTAATATTTCAATAGGTTCTGGCATGGTTTCACATCCTTTCGCTTACTATACGATAAACCCTAACGATAATACAGGCAGTGCCTGATTATTACTATTCACACTCGAACTGTCGAGTTTCATGCTATATTCTTCAATCTCGTCATTATCCGTATATGTGAGTTTAATCGCAAATGTCGTATTAATATCTAATAACCCTTTACGGATTCCTCGTATTTTCGTGTTTAAATCATCACCACGATTTACTACCGTACACGTGAATTTTAATATACCGTTCGTTATCTCTGTGGTATTTATATACCCTGCCGAATCTCTCTGATTATCCACGCCTGCAATATAATTCAAATTACGAGATGTTGTCGTGAGCAGATTACCGTCAATATATACCGTCTTTATATCGCTGATATTACTCGATATAATTAACGTAACTGACACGATATACTGTGAGGTATAATTATTACCAGCTGGCTGATATGCACTCAGTAATAACGGTGTTCCGTAAAACTGCTTTACATAATCAAGACCGTCTGTAAATGACACGTCATTATATGCCTTCGTTATCGTTTCTAACAGCGTTTTCGTAGCTGGCATATCATCTGTATATACTGCTAACTGTATCGGCTGTATCGTGCTGTCCTGATATATGCTACCTTGCAAATACTTAATAACGACAACTGTTCCGTCACCGTTATAATTATTATTTAATTCATTAGTAACTGTAATACTGCTACCGAATATGCCCTGTAAATAACTAAGATAACTCATATATTACACTACCTCCAAATACTGCACTGACTTGCTCTATCGTACGCTCAACCCACTGTAAATTTATATGCCCTTTATTCGGCCCTGACTGAGTCGGTAATAATTGATCGTTCACTTTTCTCGCATAATCGTAACTCCCTGTCGGCCCTGATATTCCAATTTTCCAGTGTGTTCCCATATCTGTCAGTGTGATATTATCGACCATATTACGCGAGTCTTTCGGACAATTCGCTAACAGTGCTGTATATAACACCATATAAAAATCTCTCGTTTCTTCCATGATATCACTTCCTAAGCGAAATCGTAGTCGTATATACTGGTCTCGAATTGAACTCTTTGCTCTTATTCTGATCATCAGGAATCGCATTTACAACGAGCCATAACTCACCACTATATAACACATAATCGTTCGGCTCTAAATCGCCTACATAATCACTCGTTTCTATCGTGACCGTGTACTGCTTAGCTTGCACGTTTCCGTTCATAAATATAACAACATTTACTGCAACGGTATCTGTCGAGTAGAATATACCCTGTGCTATCGCTCCAGATGTTAATTTATTCCCAGTTACATACGTTGCTTTATAATATTTATTACGATCAAATCGTCCTTTTCGGCTCGTTCTAACGTCTATTGCCATGCTGATTTACCGAGAACACGTTCAGGCGTGATATTACAATACCCAGCTATCTTATATACCATGAGTGTGTTCGGTGCTAGCTTACTGATAGTCGTTTCACCGTCTATCGTGATATCTCCATTACGTCTTATATAATCGATTTGGTGTAATATTCCTTCTTTAAATATATCGGCATCATAATCTTCATAATCGAAATAAAAGTTAAATTTCATGAAGTTAAAAACCCAGTCCTGAACACGCTTAATAAATATCTTAGTCACATTGCCTGGATTGTCTGTATTTGATTTTCTTAATTCTATATCGAGGTCGATACCTGAAAATTCAAGATATTCTGCTCGTGTCACATAGTCCATAATTTTGTCTCCTTTGCGTAAAAATATATTCCACTGTATAAAAATAGGGCAAGGGTATTAACCCTCACCCTTTGGTCAGTTATAAATTAACTACTAAGCCAACGTGCCATCAACTAATCTAACAGCTAACGTTGCTCTTAAAATCTTGATACCATATAGAATATCGAATGAAATGACATCGTATTTATATGTGGAATTGTAATCGAATACAACTCTTACTGATAGGCCATCAGCTGTTGCTACTGCTGCTTTAGCTGCACCTTGAGGTACTGCTAGTGGTCTATTAACAAATGTGATTGCATCCTTTTGGAATGCCAACGTACTAGCATTACGAATAATCGTAACTGACGTTGCAGTAAATGTTGCTGCTAATGCTGGTGTTACTGCAAGTGATGCGATAGCACTAGTGTCTCCAGTTCCATCTGCTGTAAATCGGTATAAAATACCGCCTAATATAAATCCATCACCAGTTTTAAGTGTTACAGTTGCTCCACTCAATAACGTAATTGCTACGACTTCTTCAGTGATTGTTCCTGCAACGGACATCGTACCGATTGCAGTACCTGAAGTTGCTGCTGTCGATGTTGGTGTGTTTTGATCCATGAATGAATCCATGCCGAAGATTGGTCCAAGTTCTGCTCTGCGTAACATATTGTTATCGCCAGCGTATGAACCCTTAACTAAATGGTCAAGTTGACCATATCTGTATTTGTGTAATGGTGACATTACGATTGAACGATCAATTTTTGGTGCTTTTGCAATATCTAACGCTTTTGCTAAACTACCAAAATCAGCCAATGTCGTTGGTGTTGCAGCTGATGTTGTTACTGTCGAATTTGCACCTTCAAATAATGCGTTCGCAATATCTGCATCCACTGCTTCTCCAATAGCTGCCATCGCTGGTGCGATAACTTGACTAGAAAAATCAATTAACGATAATGACCATTCTTTAGATGTAATTACTACCGATACATCCTTGAATTTATTTAACACAACTGCTACATAAGTTTCAGTCGTATTTTGTGTTGTAATAGTGCTTGAAAAATCATACGCTACTAGAGATGCAGGAACTCTTACGTTCACTGTTGCTCCAATATGATTTACAAATTCACCTGAGAAATCAGTGTGTACTAAATCTTTATATACACAGTTATTTCTTAAAATTGCTAATGCTTCCTTCGCCACTATTGTTGGCGTAATTAATGTATTTCCTGAATAAGCCATTTTTAAATCTCCTTTTTATTATTTTCTATTTTTTATCTCCGTACCATCGACATTATGTGTCTTCCGATACTCAACGTACTCGTGGTCTGATAATTTGTCAACTTCGACTTTATTGCCACCACCTAAATCTAGCGAACTGTTTATTTTCTTAAACGTCTCAGCTGTGAATTTAGGATTTTCCTCAACGAATTTCTTGGCATTAACCTCGAAATCGGCTACGTCAATTTTGCCTAACGCATAATCGACAAACCCCTCATCTATACCATATTCCTTGAGTTTATTTTTATATCCGTCAACCTTTAATTGATCGTTTGTTTTCTTAATTTCTTCATAATCTCCAAATTCTGATTTCAACGTTTCCAATTCAGCATCATGCTCTGTCGCCTTAGCGATGGCTTCTGCCTTCAGTTCTTTATTCGCTGTGTTAATTTCATCAAATCGAGATTTAGGTATAAATTGTCCTAATTCCTTACCTTCTAACGCTTCACTAACCTGAGCATATAGCTCTTCTGATAAATTGCTTTTCAATAATTCTAATATCATTTTGAGTTCTCCTTCATTTTTTTACGCGGTATGTCCGCGAATTGGATTAATGGCGTTATCGTACGCCCTCACGTTTATAAAAATGCTCTATCACGTTACAACTCTTATAATAACCGATTTGGCTACTTTTTTGCAACCCCTAAATTATATAATAATACTTTCTGCGTTTCTCTACGATAATCCCTCGATAATGCTGGATTACTCTCAGTCAAACTTCGCTGTGCTTTCTGCCATTTACTTATCAGCACCCTGTCGTGTGCAATTACTCCTGGAGGCACGATATCACCGAGTAACTTATTCTGCTCCATGCGGTTTTTATAAAATCGTATTTGTCTCTCGTTATATCTCAGTTTCTGTGAATCATCGTAATTCTTATCGCGATAACTCCCACTCGATAACTTTAGTTTATCTATTACAGCCTTATTACTGCCACCTGCCTGTTCGAGTGATATCGCAGTGAACGTATGTCGGCAATTCGGTCGTGTCGTCAGATACGGTTTACCATCTCGGACACTCTGAACTGATTTCATATTTTTACTATCGATAATTTTCTGTATATCTGATTTCTCGTATCCGAATGTTTTCCACCTGCTGTCATAATACATCTTACCTTGAAATGCTTTATGATCGTCTGCACAATCTGCAAAATGGTTTGTTATATAAAACACCACACCAGCCTGACCACCAGCTGATAACTGCGAGGCACTGATTTCCTGCTGCACGGTCGTTCTGACGTTCATTTCCATATACTCTTTATAACCCATCTGTCTGCCATTTTTATATGTAATTTTCAATCCCTCGTTTATACCAATCTGTGTCTGCTTAAATATTGCTTCCTTCAACGGTATCGTCCGCGATAACCTGATTATATTTTTACTTGCCTTATCGTGATATTTCTCAGCACTCTTAATTAATAACTCAGTACCACGCTTACTGTTTTTCGATATTTTATTCAAATCGGTTTTCGTCAGCTCACCTGCACGCTCTACAACCTCATCAATTAACCCCAGTGTTTTTTTCTTATCTGACTCGAGTAACTGAGCCAACGTTGTTTTATCGCTCTTTACGAGCGACTGATTCACACGTGCTATCATGTTATTTTCAGTCGTCTCAAATATCTCTCTCATCGCTAACGCGATTGCATCTGCGTTCTCATTAATTTTCATCGCTCTCTATCCCATCATATATCGGTGACATATCCAACTCTGGTGATTTCTCGAGATACTCAGCAATATACGCGATTAACTCATCGCGGTTCTTAGCCTCAGGATAACACACATCTACGAACTGCTCAGGTGTCATTAACCCCTGTTGCAACGCTGGTGAATATTTCGCCAACACGTCATATAAGAAATACGTACTGATATTCTGTTTCGCTGTCTTATCGTCCTCACCATACCACTTCATCCGATACTCGTGCTTATCCATAATCCCAGCTGTAACATCTAACCGATCACGTGCCATCTCAGTTTCCGTATCCTCGATTATCGAGTCATCGAACTGTATCTTAATATCCTTATTTGCAACTTCTGGTATCAGATTCTTCGTGAACGTATTACTCGCATATATTACAGTTTTTACAATTCCGCGTAATACCTGCTCGAGTAATATCTCATGCTTTTTAATATTTCTGAACAGTGACGAGTTCTCACTCATAACCTGCGTGGCAGTCGCTAACGCTACTCCGTTAAATTTATAAAACGACTCACCGAGTCCGCATTTCATACTCAGTAACCCTAACTCACTGTTCAGCCCTGCGACATATGACTCGTGTCTCAGTACCCCTGACTTATCGGTGACTAATGGTTTACCATCTGCATTATCTGGCAAGTGATAGAACAGCTGGTCGTATGGATCAAATACTCTAACCTTCGTGACATTACCATCGCTATCAGTAACAGATTTGAAATTCCATGCCTCACTCGACAGGAATAACCGTTTACGTCCGAGCGTATATTCTAAATCGAAGCCATCATATTTCGTGTCGATAGCCTTTAACGTATCTATCGAGTTCGCAAATATCGATATGCCTAACTCGTTATCAGTTAAATTCGTTTTTAAATTATTTGCGATGTTCGGTCTGATAATATAAAACCATGCTAAATCTGATTTCGTATCAAACTCTGATTCATCGAATATCTTATCTTCTTTTAATAGCACATTATGTATCACGTAATTGCCAGCTTCGTTTTTCAGGTGAACGACAATACTCGTGCTATCGGTGTTCTCAGATACGAACGCACACTCGGTAATCGTTTTATTCTCAACGGTTATCGGTACAATTTTAATTGCATCAGCAAAATCAATCGATACGTATGCCTTATCGGTTTTCATTATCTGGCTTTTATCACCTATAAATAAGTTTTTTACATTTACGTATATTGCACCTAATCCGAGTGCGAACGAATATTCGATTCCCTCGTTGGCCTTCGCCCAGAAATTGTTTTTATATAATATATCATCGAATAATATTTTCGATTTCTCAGGTATTACGATATTGCATTTCTCGTTAAATAATAAATTACTCCACGTCTCTGATACCTGTTTCGCCATCTGCAACGTTTTACGTCTTAATTCCAAGTGGCTATCACCGTTATATATGCGGTAATTATGAAACCCTAATACATCACCGCGATACCACGATAGCCATATATCGGTATACATCGATTTCTTAGGTAATACCTTGCCACCAGTTAAACCTGCTATTACTGTTCTCACATCCATATGCTACATACCACTCTTTCTCCAAATTCGTTCTAACGCATATCTGACAGCGTCAATACGGTGATTATCTTTATCAGGATACGTGCTTATAATTTCGCCATCCTTCGTTTTATCATGCTCGTAATTCATAAATTCCTTAGCAGCACCAGGACACCGAACTGGATCAATTACTATCTCAGTCAGTGATGCTAACCACTTCATCGAGTATGCTACACTGCCAGGCCCTTTAATCGCACCCTGCATCGAGTAACCCATAGTTCGCATATCTGCAATCGTTTTCTGCTCAGCACTATCTGCGGTTATCTGATACATAATATATTTTTTAATACGTTCAGCCCATGTTTCGTTCGACTGCTTATTACCTGATATCTCATCGTATATATGTAACACTCTACGGTTCGCATCGAAATTATTTACTATTAGAACATTCGGGTCTGGAAACCAGCCCCAGTCCTGACCGAAATACTGCTGCGAGAAATGTGCTATCTCATCATCGGTAATTTCGCGTAATACAACATTTTCAAATACGTTCGCACCATCTCCGACTGGTTCGCCTAAATACTCGTGTCGATATGCTTTCTCGTTTAACTCTTTTAATAACTCAGCTTCATCGAGTGCAAACCGTCCTATCCAATTTCTCGGCACATCTAAATATGTCGAGTGATGCACTAACATATTCGGCTTACCAGAACTTGCATATCGGTTCGCCCATGATGAACGAGAACGAGGCGGATTAAATGATTTGAATACATACCCAACATCACCACCACGAATTGCAGACTGTGTAACATCACGTATCTGCTCCTCACCTCTGAACTGGTCTAACTCCTCAAACCACAATACTGCAATATGTCCGAACGGTGGTTTAATCGATTTTATCTTTCCTGGATCGTCAGCACCGCGTAAATATATTTTCTGACCTGTCGGCAGATATTCACACTGCATCGGTGATGTCGTAAATTTCCAATTCGCAGTATCATCGATTTCAGATATCGCCCACATGAACTGAGCATATACGGAATCGCGTAACGTATTCTCGAACGGTCTGACAGCGAGTGCATGGAATTTCGGATTCTGTTTTATTATCTCAACGATGAATAATGCAATCGATGATGACTTCAACGCGAGGCGTCCGCCCTTGAATATATACTCACTATACTCGTGTGCTAATATCGAGCGGTGAACATCCACATATTCCTTACCGAGTATCGTAGCTGGTAATTCGTATAATTTACCAATATTATCTTTTTCGTCATCTTTCAAATATTCGAGCAATTCTTTAAACGCATGAGTATTTCCCTTATATGCTGCGTGCTGAGCCTGCCCCATAATCATAGCAAAAAGTACGTTAAACTCCTCATCTGCTAATTCACTACCGACACCGCGTTCCTTGAAATCGTTTACTATCTCAGGTGATAACGGTGAACCAAGAGCAGCGATGATCATTTCGCGTATTGATTTTTTCTTATTTGATTTTTCTTGCTCTGTTAAAATTGGAGATTCAAGTAAATCAAATTTCATACCTTCACCTCACCGTTTATTATAATCGAAATGCCTGCAAATATGCAACCACAAACTACAGATAAAAAAACTGCTCCTTATTTATAATTTTTATACGGATACATAGTTCGCATGGTTTAAGGCCTTTTCTCTAGAACTTTTTCCATACCTAGGTATAGTCACGATTTTATAGGAATAAGGGTATAAACTATGCTAACCATACGCAAATTAGAGGGTATTTGGTAGATGCGTAAGGTTGCTCGCAGGGTTGGTTTTTGGTAAATATTGGGTATTATATATATATATATATATAATAAAAAAAACAGCTCGCAGGGTTACATGGTTGGAGGCTGTTTTTAGCAAACTATTTTGAAAAGATACGATTTGCGAGTGATTTGAACTCATTTAATGTGTAAATAACCTCAGCTATAAACCCCCTAGAACGTAATTCTGCAATAAATTCGAGCTGTTCAGGTGTAGGTTTACGAGGATGAATCTTGGTTTCTATGTAAAATGATATGCCAGTGTCGGTTAAAATTGTTAAATCAGGCCAGCCCTTTGGCACGCCAGTATTGAAATATGAACCGTCAGACATACGGATTTTAGCCACGTTAATATGGAAGCATAACCAGTTACGAGTGCCACACTCGATACGGATTTCGTTCGATAAGCGGTGTTCTGGTGTCATGGTTTTGCTCCTTTCACGCTCCGAAGTCAAATATATCGAACATGACTACCTCCGCTTTTATACGAGCTTCAGCTATGTTGATATAATCTTGCTCTAACTCACACCCTATATAATTTACCT
>Ga0222679_1000521_pt1 | contig 13316 bp, 26 predicted proteins | sample AntAcemetagen939_FD_179843 | JGI IMG/M metagenome (GOLD analysis project Ga0222679, IMG submission 179843) | Saline water microbial communities from Ace Lake, Antarctica - #939 | ecosystem: Environmental > Aquatic > Non-marine Saline and Alkaline > Saline | place: Antarctica: Ace Lake...
CGCATGATGCAATGCAGGCGGGATTGGAATTGATAGCGAGGAGGGCGAAATGAGTAGTGATTGGGCAGAGGGAAAGGAACCCCTACTACGGCGCAACACGCTGATAGTCCGGACCAAGCGAGAGCATCCCAAGTGGAATGCGACACAGGTCGCGGAGTACGTAAGCAAAGTCGGGAACGTCAATTGTCCTGTACGGTCCGTGGGACGGGTATGGCGGGGATACGAGAGGGCCAAGATGTACGGGCCAGATAGTGAACTGGTACGAAACTTGGAAGGACCGGAACAGTGAACATGGACGAAGCTGAGAAGCGCGACTTCAACGGCGAAGGTGACGAACCAACGAATCCTGTTGTCAAAATTGTCACTGGCTCGTGGCTAATGCGTGAGGAATTCCAGAATGGCGAGGTTGAGTGGTATCGCTCTGAGGACCGTGTACTAGCATGGGTAGCTGACCTTTGCGAAGATGCCTACACAATGGGGGTGGCTCAATGATTGACGAACGAGCTATCTATGAGTTGCTGTATCCTGAGTTGAAGGGGAAGAAGTGGAAGCACGAGGTATGGCTTGATGGTGGTTTTGAGCGTGCCGCTGCGACCTATGGAACGGAGGGCGTTGTCGAGCTGTCCATTCTCGATATGAACACAGCCTTTGCTGAGTGCATACCGAAGTTGAGGGAAGAAGGCGTGGCAGTTATGTACAACAACATGGATAGTCACGAATGGTGGCTTGACCCCGCTGGAAACGTGCGTGACCCGTTCACAAACTCTGACTTCTACGTCGCGCTCACTGAGTACCTGAAGGAGGAGGTGAAATGATGGAACAGAGTGAACAAGCACACAAGCTACCACTGACGAAGGACAGGAGGCTGTTCGTGCGGATACCTGGGGCGCTGGTGGTAGAGATTCAGATTGCCGCAGAGGACAACTATCAGACTGTCTCAGAGTACGTCAGAAGCGTACTGACTCAGGACGTGATACGAAGGGCGGGGAAATAATGACCGCCGCCACGCGAGTAGCTATCAAGCGATTCATCCGGCTGCATCGGGAGTGGCCGGCGGAGCAAGTCTTCGGATACGTCATCGACCATTCATGTTCATCAGGGCCGTTCCACGACGACACAGCGCTGCAGGATGTGAAGGACATCATGTACTCGATGGATGAGAAGGCTCCAGGCGGATTACCGTGAGAGTATTAGTAGCGTGCGAAGAATCCCAAGCCGTGACAATTGAACTGCGGCGACTCGGCCATGAAGCGTACTCATGCGATGTACTCCCGTGCTCCGGAGAATACCCTGAATGGCACCTACAACAGGACGTTGTGCCGCTACTGGATGAGAAGTGGGACATGGTAATTGCGTTCCCGCCATGTACTGACATTTGCGTGAGTGGCGCTCGGTGGTTCAAAGAGAAGCGAGTAGATGGGCGGCAGCGGGAATCCATCAAGTTCTTCATGCAGTTCGCAAACCTAGATTGCCCGAAGATTGCCATTGAAAACCCCATAGGGATCATGTCTACAGTTTGGCGCAAGCCTGACCAGATAATCAATCCGTGGCAGTTCGGGCATGGGGAGACGAAGGCTACCTGCCTGTGGTTGAAGGGACTACCCCTGTTGAAACCCACAGATGTTGTCGAGGGCAGAGAGGGGCGCGTCTGGAGAATGGCTCCAGGCCCCGACAGGGCGCGGCTGCGTAGCCGGACGTATCAAGGCTTGGCAAGAGCAATGGCCGAGCAGTGGGGCGGGTTGTGAGGACAAAACAGGCCAAACGGCAACGGCAAAAGGCTGAATCACAAGAACATCGCCGCGTGGTATTGGCACTCATTGGCATTGCAGTAGTCGCATTCCTGGTCCGGGTTGTTGGCAACTGGGGCACAGTATTCGACAACGGCAGTGGTGAAATCTGGTTTCGTGGCAATGATGCGTGGTATCACTACCGGCTCATAGAAAACATGGCTGTGAATTGGCCACACTCTATGTTATTCGACCCGTTCACCGGGTTTCCAGTCGGCGCAGGTGTAATTGTACCGCCGCTATTGTCATGGATTGTGATAGGGGTAGGCAATGTGCTGGCATTTGGCGCGCCGAGTGACCACTTACTGCGAACCATTACTGCATTGCTACCGCCCGTGGCTGGGGTATTGACCATGATTCCTGTGTATTTCATTGGGCGAGAAGTCTATAGCCGTTGGGTAGGGGTTGTTGCAGCGGGCCTTGTGATGCTATTGCCGACTCAGTTTTTGAGCCGGTCTATCCTCGGCTTTGCTGACCATCACGTATTGGAATCTCTATTCTCTACCTGCGCGATGATGTTCCTGATACTAGGATACAAGCGCAGGCAGTTTAGGTGGTACACATGGGCCGGTGTCGCGCTCGCCATGTACTTCCTATCCTGGCACGGTGCGCTGTTTATCCTATCAGTAGTGTTGCTGTGGATATTCGTGCAGTTCGTGTTTGATATGTACCGTGGCGATACAGTAAATAGGGCGCGGCTTTACGGACCTGCACTTGCCGCTATGATCGTTGTGGTTATCTGGTTTCCCTTCAGAATCTACAATGCGGACTGGCGATTATCACTGTTGTTTTTCGGCGTGATGATGTGCCTTGCACCCGTGCTATTGTGGTTCCAGCGAATCACGCGCGCCCGTTGGCAATGGTGGGCCTTGATACTAGGCACCGGCGGAATAATAACCACCGCATTGCTAGTTGCCATGCCCGGATTCAAGGACACAATGACAGTTGCCGTGCAGATTACCTTTCCCACACACATGGGCGTGAGGTCTATTGGTGAGACAAAGGCACTTAGCCTGGGGTACTTCTTGCCCGTGTACGCGGCAAATCTACTGACAGCTGGGGCCGCACTGTACTGGACTCTCAAGGAACGGCATGAGTTTGTGTTAATCGCACTGTGGGGAATTCTGATGCTCATGTTTACCATCACTCAGATGCGATGGGAATACTATCTGATTATGCCACTAGCATTGCTGAGTGCTTATGGATTCGTGAGGATTGGTAGTTTTGTCCGCAAGGAAGTGAAGCGTGGCAGCTCGCTTGTGAGTCTGTTGTTTCTGTTATTTGCCACAAGTATTGCAGGGATTGGATTCGCAGCACAGCCTAGCCTGATGACTGAGGATTGGTATGAGGCGTTGACGTGGATGGAAGAAAACACGCCGCCACCATATGAAGATGACGTGTACTATGAATTGGACAGCCACGAAGTTGCAGGGTATGGGGTGATATCGTGGTGGGACTATGGGCACTTCATAACTATGGTGGGCAAACGAGTGCCCGTGGCTAATCCGTTCCAGATGCACGTTGATGTAGTGAGTAGGTTCTTTGTTGACGGTGAGGATGTGCCTGACGCGAGGTATGTAGTAATTGACTCGGCCATGATTTATGGGAAGTGGTACGCAATACCGGGTTGGTTATCAAGGTATATTGCGCAAGGAACTCCCGCACCGCATGATTCGCCCGTGTATCAGTTATGGATTGGTGAATATCCGGGATGGGAAGTAATCCACAGAAATGAGTCAGTTGTGATACTGGAACGGGTGAAAGGCATTGACAATGTAGTGTTGAGTAGCATAGAGTAGTGATATTAACAGTCAAGGGGGGAAGGAAAATGACAGTTGTAGCATGGACAATCAAGCATCAGTTTGAGTTTGTGCCTCCGCCTTCGGCAATGAAGACTAGCAAGTACACTGTTTATACTTCTGCACTAGAACGTGCTGTTGAGCGTCAAGTCCATAATCGTTACGGAATAGATTATCAAGCATATCCAGTAGAGCATGAAGTTTTAGGTAATAAGGATAGTGGATACATCGTGAAGGTTACTGTCTATGAAGATTTTTAGTGGCATGGACAAAACGAAGGAGGGAAACTGAAATGGAATACTGGCAAGGAACTATGAATTGGCCCATAGAAGCCAACTGGAAATGTGAGACATGTGGTAGCAAAGTCAGCAACGAAAAAGAGGGATATGTTTCTGCTGTATTCGGCGGGCACCTCCAATGGGGATTTGCAAATGGCCAATGCAGATGTATCAATTGCCACTCAGAGTACGCGATGCGCGATTACTCTTTACCTTACAACCCCATAGTGACTCGGCCTATCAGTAGACTCAAGCCCGAATTCAAGGAACCGGTACGGAAAGTATGGGCAGCACTACACAAACCAATTGATGAAACACCTCAAGCTGTTTGGATTGCATACGGAGTCCCTGAATCTTCATTTGTAGATGAAACCAAACCAGAAGAAGATGAATAGTCATGGACATAGTACAGTGCAACAACCTCGTGGAACTTAAGCAGCACATTAAGAAAGTCTCTGACATTACTGAAAGTCTAAAGTATGTTGCTTGGAAGTCGTTTGAGTATGAGTGCGAAGGTGGGAAGTCTGTCTATGTTAGTAATCTCCTGGCTGAGATTGGAACTCAATGTGATGTGATTACTAGGGCACTGGGGATAATCACCGGGGCGGGCGACTTACTGCAGGAAGAATTGGACAAGATAGAAGAGAAGGCAAAGGGGGAATGATATGGACAAATTGAAAGATTGGGAACTGAAACCAGAAGAGGTCGAAGCGGCTCGGATTGCCGGAACAAACAAACGAAGTCTTGCTACTAATACCAAGGACGTAATGCTCGACATCAGGAACAATGTTGCCCGCGCCATCGCCGACGCTGCGGTGAAGAAGGTGGTGGGGTGGCTGGACGACAACAACGGTTCCTCTGTCGCTCATGGTTTCGGGGCAGGAGTCGGAGACGACGAACTACTACTCGACAGAGACGATTGGCAGGCCATTAAGCAGGAGGTGGGACTGTGATAACCGAAGCGGAGCAGAGAGAGGCGTATGAGTGGCGGTATCCAGGGCTGAAAGGAAAGAACTGGAAGATACAAGACGTGGGGGCATGGGGTGGCCTGTCAGCATTGGACATGGACATGGACATCGCGCCACTACCACGAACTATCACGCGACTCCCACCCCTCTACACCAACGGCCAGCCTGACATGAACACATGGTGCTACGAGTTTGTGCCAAAGATTCAGGCTGACAACGTAACTGTGGAATTCGTCGCGCCCTTTGGTGCTGGTGGCTATTGGGTGATAAGCGAGTCGATTACGCGAGGCCGCGACCCATTTTCAATGGCTGACCCCTACGCCGCATTTATCCAGTGGAGGGAGGCGCAGTAATGGAATGGACAGACAAGGACGAATCTGCGTATGCCGAAGCCTTGATGTGGGAGGAGTATGAGATAAAGCGGGTGATGGAACGCGATTATGCCTCACTGACAATGGAAGACCTCTATGGCAAAGAGGCGATGGACGCATGGAAAGCCGAGGGTGAAGCGGCGGAGGCAGAGGCCAAGATGGAGGCGCAGTGATAACCGAAGAACAGAGGTTGAAGGTGGTTTTGTGGACGAACCCTGACCTTATTGAAAAGGACTGTGGCTTATGCAATGGCGACGGCGCAATGCCACGTAGGGCTTCATGGTACGAACCAATCCCAGGAATGTTGGCGCGGCGCAATTTCACAAAGGAACTGGAACCACTGTACGTGTGGGACAAGAACCGTAACTGGGTTCCCAACTACCAGTTCTTCATGGACGAGTGTGTGTCTCAATTGAAAGCCGAACGAGTCACAGTCAGGTTTGGATTCGCTGACGATGGTTGGTGGTACATCGACCCGATAGGTGGTGATAGTGCGTACGGCGACCCCGACCCCTACGCCGCACTGGTTGAGATGCTGGAGGCAATGGAACAACACGAACCAACTGAGCAGGAAGCAATGGGATACACACATGAACAAGAATTCGGTGAGGAGGCATAATGAGCAACACAACTACACTGGCAAGACTCAATAGCGAGGTTTTAGCCTGCGCCAAAGCAGAAGAACCCAAACTAATCAATCCCAAACTCCTGGCAGCATACATCGCATTCTTGGTAGAACTGCAATACTATGACTGAGAGGTGATATGGATAGTACCTGGGCAAAAAGACACCCTGACGAAGCACGGGCATGGCGCAAGAAGTATTGTGAAAACAATGCTGAAAAAGTGAGTGCATCTAAGAAGAAATGGGCTTCTGCCAATCACGAGAAAGTACGATTATCCAATAAGAAATACCGCGAGATTCATCACGAAGAATTGAGAGCAAGAAACAAGATGTATTGTGAAACCCATTGCGAAGAAAAGCGTGTAACAGACAAAAAGTGGAAAGAGGCTAATCCTGAGAAAGTGCGAGCGTATAACAAGAAATATCGCGAAGCCAATCCCGAGAAGGTGTATGCAAACTCAAAGAAATGGATTGATGCTAATCCTGAGAGATTGCGCATATCACAGAGAAAATGGGCCAAGGATAATCCTGAGAAAGTACAAGCATCTTGCAAGAAATGGCAAGACACTAATCGTGAAAAGATGAATATAGCTTCTAAGGAATGGTATAAAGCTAATCGCGAAAAAGTGCTAGTAAGGCTCAAGAAATGGATCAAGGACAATCCCGATAAAGTGAGAATAAACTGGGCTAATGGCGGTATAAAACGAAGGCAAAGGTTATCAATTGTTATCCATGAACGCATTGATCCCTTTGAGATATTTGAACGCGATAAGTGGAAATGCTGTTTGTGCGGAGTCAAGACGCCCAAGGAATTGCGTGGTACTCACAAGTCAAATGCTCCTGTGGTTGATCACATTATCCCATTGAAACTTGGCGGCCCACACACACGAAACAACTTACAATGCTTGTGTCGCAAGTGTAATTCAACAAAGTCAGCAAGCTACGAAGGACAACTCGCATTTTTGTAGTAGTGAGGTAAGAACATGAGTACAAGAGAAGAGAGACTAGAATATGCACGGCTTCTTGTAAGACGGCATCCCATGTGGGGCGAGCCTAGACTGAACCTTAGTATTAAGAATGAATATGGAGTAGGGTTGCGCCGGAAAGACTTAGCTGCACTTAAACAAGGACTTGTATTCGATGAAGGTCGATTTACCCCAGCGGGAGCAATCCAGCCAGATAACAAGATAATCACACTTGGATTCACCGAAGCACAGCAGATGTTAATCAGTGCTGGATTTTTACCCCAAGAAATACGAAAGCTGTTTAGTGCTCACGGTGTAATAGATTCATTGAACTCAAAGCCTATGCACGCCATGCTTATTGAAAGACGAAGATGGGTAGGCCAAATGAGAAAGGCAGGACTGAGCGGGCGACAAATTATGGATGCTATTAAGGCATGGTATAGCAAAGACCCAACGCGTTCTCCTTTTGAGTTTCTTAGAAAAGAATATCGACCGCCACAGAAGGTTGATAGAACAGCATATCGTGATGCGGCGCGGAGACGGGCATCGCGCATGGTAACAGGACTATATCGACGACGAAAGGGGTAATGAAATGACAGAAAGATTAAAAGATTGGAAGCTGAAGGACATAGACATCTGGCGAGAAATAGACCCGTTGCCAGTGGTGCAGGCCGACCATCCATCGACGGATGATGAGATGTTGCCTGTGTACCGCGCCATCGCCACTGCTGCGGCGAAGAAGGTGGTGGAGTGGATGAACGAGAATGGGAAGATAGCCTACGACCGACACGCTATTGCTAGTGAGTTCACTGTGGTTGCTAGTGAGTTCACTGTGCCTATTCACAAGTGGCAATCACTCAAGCAGGAGGTGGGACTGTGAGTGAAGAGAACGAAGAACGCAAGTATTGTCCAGTACCAGGGGCGGTGACTCGGTATTGCACGGAAGAGAAGTGTGCGTGGTGGAACAGTGACATGCAAGCGTGTAGTATCGCAGCCCTTGGGCGCATGGCAACCTACTGGATGCTCAACGACTCCCGCGACAGAATGACACCAGAGGAGCGCAGGGGACTACGGTCTGAGGCTACCCAATGATTACCGACATCAGTTATCGCAATATTCCAACAACCCCTGCAGTATGGATTGCAATTAGAAATGCACACCGCAAGGAAATGACTGTATTTGCTAGTTTCAGTGCACCGGATGGCAATTACTATGGCAATCCGGAACAAGCCATCATGGAAACTGCATGGGGATTCCCTGGTGCAATATGTCCGACATTGGTAGCAGAAACCACTTGGGACGTTGACCATGAAACACCAAGCAACAGACCCAATAAAAAGACTCAATGCTGGCTATGCGCACCACGCGAGGTGAAAGAATGAAAACATATCGGATGTATTGCAGAACCATACGCAACAATGTTGTTCATATACAAGGCAAAACGCTTGGCTGTAAAGAACTTTCTCATGGCGAACTAGATGGGGTTAGATGTGCATTTAAGCCATACAGCGATATTAGCGATGGTTCTGGATTTGCACATAATGGATTGACCGCGTTATGGGGCACAGAGAAGTATTACCATTCAACACTATACAATAGTATAGGAGCCATGAGTGACATAGAACGAAGTGACAGGACACTTTGCCCAAACGGTTACTACAACTGGTATTGGTGGCACGGAGTGAAAGAATGAATCATTGCAGTCAATGTGGTGTACGAATACCCGACGGACAGAGTTTTTGTTCCATGTGTTATGGCGATATGGACTACGGGAAAGATGGAATCTACCGGAAATGGGCCGAGGAACAATCGCGTAAACGGGAAACAGAACAAGAACATGAGCAGGAGAATGAGAGAGAATGTTAGGAGTACACGCAACTGGCGATACCCTTGTGTTGTCTGACGGGCAGCAAACCGGCCCGGAAGATACTGACTGGATTGAATGGCTACTCAGCACCGAGACTCGGCAAAACAAGATGGCCTATGACATTGACTACCTGGCGGCGCAGCTATTACGCCACTCATATGCCGAAGAGCGCGAGTGTAGGCGATTACTAACCGAACACAAGGCGCACCTACGCAGCGGACACACCATCTTCTACATTCCGGGTAGGGTGTTGAGCATTGACCACGGCTATCAGTCTGCCAAGAGATACACCATAGTCTACAATGCGAAGCAGTATGCCGATGCACGGCACAATCCTGCACTCACACTTGATGATGCGCGGCGACTGGCCGTAACCGCATTAGCCACCGGTAAATCAGTTCTGGACGCATACGACGCATTGGGCATTGACGGCAAAAGTCTGACATCGCCAGTCAAGGCGTTTGATAAGGCAGGACTCTGGCCCGAAACAGCGACCATTGACGACATACCAGAAGGAGCGCACGAGCTGGCATACCAAACAGTGAAGAGCAATTGGGTAGAGGCTTACCAACTCGGCCACTGGCCGGATGCCTATGACTATGACATTAACGGGGCATATGCCTCAGAAATGGCACTGTTGCAGGAGATACGGAGTGGCGAGTGGGTAGAGTCTGACAAGATACCGCAAGGCGCAGTGTACGGATTTTCCAGTGGAATGCTTGAGACTCATGCACTATTTCACCCGATACTGATGCGCGGCAACAATGACTCGCTCTACACGCCAACTGGTTCATGGAACACATATTTGACACTACAGGAGATTGGATTTATCCGACGCAATAATCTTGGGATTTATCTCATACATGAAGGCTGGTGGTGGGTGCCGAGTCACACAACATACCCATTCCATAATACCGTGATGCGGATTTGGCAAGCGCGGCAGAAAAATGAAGGGATGATCTCTACGATTTGCAAGCGGATATTGGCCGGTATGTGGGGCAAGACACTTGAGTTGAGAGGCAATGAAGCCGAGCCGGAGTTTGGCCCGCACTTCAATCCAGTTTACGGGGCAATTGTTGAGGCCAATATCCGGCTGAGAGTTGCGCAAGCGTGCATTGATAACGGGGTTACGCCGCTGCATATAGCAGTTGATGGGATGATAACCGATAGGAAACTGGACAAGGTGATAGTGAATGGCAACCTGGGCGGCTGGCGATTGTCGAGTGAGGGACCATGCGTGATAGCAGGAAGTGGCGTTGTTGGCATGAAAGGAAATGAGAACGATAGTGAGTTCTCGCTGAGCTATGACTGGCTGAAGGGCATGATGGAAGTGTACCCGGCACAAACTGAGTACGAGAAGAAGAAATGGAGTTGTATCACAGTGAACCGGGCATTGAATGAGAACAAGTGGGACAGGCTGGGAGAGTTAGAAGAGATTACCAAGACTGTGACTGTGGGCGGCGAGGTCAAGAGATTCTATGCCAAGCAGCCCAAGTGCGGGAAGGATGTACTGACTAAGCGGTACACAAGTATGCCATGGTCAAGTTCGGTTGTTGGACTGAAGTAAGGAGTAATAATGAAACACTTTACATATATAACTCAAGAGCAGTGGGAAAGGGATAAGCATGAATACTTATGGGACACAGTGCTAGGGATAATAGGAGGACTATTTACTATAGGTGGCCTAATTCTTGGAATAATGGTACATCCTGGATTGTTCATTCTCATGCTTCCGGGATTCATCATTGGGCTGTGTTACGTGGCTAGTAGTGGAGGAATGAGATAATAACAATAATATTATCCAACACTCGATGATTGAAATGGAAATAGTGTCTTGATAGACAACCTTACTCTACTGGCTATTAACCCGTGGTCAACCTCAGTGGTAGGACTGAAATAGCCATGCCTGAAATGACTCATATTGACCTATTCCCCGGGATTACAGAAGGAAATTCAATGAAGGAGGTGCCAAATGCCGGATAGCAGAATGACTCATGTTGACCTGTTCTCTGGCATCGGAGGATTCTCATTGGCAGCCGGATGGGCAGGATTTGAGACAGTGTTATTCGTGGAGAACAACGACTACTGCCAAAGGGTACTCAAGAAACACTGGCCGAACGTACCGATCATAGGAGATATACGCGATGTCAATAAAGAGACTGTGGCCAACGCCTACAGGGAGCGATGCGAGGTCGGAGGGACGGATAGGACAGATGCGGAAGTTAGTCGAGGACGGCGAGCTCACGAGGGAGGAAGCGGAGGCGATGATAGGCGGAAGTCTGGAACCAGCCAGAATGAAGAGACTGTGGCCGACGCCCAACACGCTAGACGCTATGGCTGCGAAGACGGACAAGGCGTTATTGAAAGAGGCGACGGAAGTTCGACCAGGCAGGAGCCAGCCGAGCAACCTTCGGGATTGTGTATCGAGCAGCGAGAAGTGGGAAGCACTACAACCGCAACGCGAAAATTCCCCACAATCGACCTTCTTGCAGGGGGAGATGCCAGTGGAAGAAAAGTATGCGAGGGCAGTAAGGGCTTACGAGATGGGATTGTCGATACAGGACTTGGCCGACCATTACAAAGTCACACGCCAGACGATGTGGAAGATATTGAAACGGCGAGGATGCGAGTTTCGGAGCAACTTGAGATATGGGGAAGCAAACCATTTCTTCAGGGGGACACTTGCGTCGGACAAGGCTCAGAACAAGTTGGAACAAGCGATAGAGGACGGGGTAGTTGTCCGACAAACAGTGTGCCAGGAGTGCAGGAAAACAGGGAAGTTCAAGAACGGACGACAGATGATACAGGCTCACCACACAGACTACGGGAAGCCGTTGGAAGTGATGTGGCTATGTCAGAAATGCCACCACGAATGGCACAAGAAATATCAGGCAAAGGAGGTGATAAAACTGGAATCCGCAGCGACTCAAACAACGTCGCAACGTGGGGAGGCATTGACCTTCTTACGGGCGGATTCCCGTAGCCGTGCCAACCATTCTCTGTTGCCGGGAAGCGAGGCGGCGCGTCAGACGACCGTTTTCTCTGGCCAGAAATGCTCAGGGTTATTGCGCTCCTCAAGCCCACTTGGGTCATTGCTGAGAACGTTGCTGGTCTCACAACGATGGTCGAGTTTGATAGTCCACTTGAAGTGGACAGCCGGCACTACACTGAAGACGAGAAGGCAAGTGGACGTTTTGAAGTGGGTGAAATGCAAAGACGGAAAGGAAGAGGAACACTGGATGAGGTGTTGGAAGACCTCGAGAAAATCGGATACGAGGTCACACCGATTATCGTTCCGGCTTGTGCCGTCGGCGCCCCACACCGCAGGGATAGGGTGTTCATATTGGCCCACCGTAACGGCGGCAGACGCTTACCTGGACAAGATGGAATCGACACAGCAGACAGAGGGGAGCCGTCACTCAGTCAATCTCTCGCAGGCTGTGCAGATGTGGCACACGCCGAGCGGACAGGAGCCGGGAGTGTCAGTGGAGAGGTTGGTGACGAAGGAAGGAGAGCCGGCGCGGATAGGAGAAAGGGCGTACGACAAGGAGACAGGGCGACTGGCGCAGGTTGGATTGACGCAGCAGGTGAAGATGTACCCGACACCACAGAGCAGGGACTATCGGACCGGCGAGGGTCACAGGTGGGAGAACACAGAGGAGCGCAGCCGGAATCTGAACGACGCAGTGGCACACAGCGAGGGATACAAGCTGCTGCCGACACCGAAAACAAGGGACTGGAAAGGGCAGACGCAGCGAGGGATTCATGCACCAGGGGATGCACTGCCGAACATGGACAAGGGGGATGGAAAGCCGATTGGTGGTCAGTTGAATCCGGCGTTTGTAGAGTTCTTGATGAACTATCCGAAAGACTGGACGAAGGTGGATTGAGTAGCGAAACCCCATGTGGTACAATGGTATCAGTTACTAGTACAGGAGAAGAACATGGGCAGAAAGCGAATGCCGGACCCAGAGAAGTATTGCAGCCATTGCGGCAAGCGTCTACAGCGGAAAACATACCCGAATTCCATCGAGGATATGGGGGTGTTCAAGAGACGCAAATACTGCGACCAAGTGTGCATGGCAAGGGCGAAAATGAAGGAGAAAGTGACCCTATCCGCGCTGAGGGTGAGGGCGCGGAAGTTCATCGGGAAGCAGTGCGACCGCTGTGGTACAACGGCGAGGCTGGCAGTGCATCACATCGACGGGAACCCGGCAAACAATGTCATGGACAACCTGATGACTCTTTGCGATGTATGTCACACGACTTGGCACTGGCAGCACGGCAAGAAAGCGACCAGGAAACCGCCCAGCTATTGCAAGGTTTGCGGGAATCCTGCACGGAAATTGGACATGTGTTCACTTCACTATCAGAGATTCCGCAAGTATGGCAATCCCTCACTGACGAAGAAAAGAGTTGGGTCACACTACGAATTGGTACAGGAGACCCTTTCTGCTCCGAATGGCCAGATACCGAACGGGTCGCGCAAGGTGTCAGCCACCGAGTTGACCGACTTAAATGCCTCGGCAACGCCATAGTGCCTGCTGTCGCATTCGAGATACTGAGGTACATGAAATAGCACCATGATAGACAACCTCACTCTAATGGCTATTAACCCGTGGTGGGTAACAGTGATACGCATGAGCACGGCGGTGGT
>Ga0222679_1000529_pt1 | contig 13205 bp, 17 predicted proteins | sample AntAcemetagen939_FD_179843 | JGI IMG/M metagenome (GOLD analysis project Ga0222679, IMG submission 179843) | Saline water microbial communities from Ace Lake, Antarctica - #939 | ecosystem: Environmental > Aquatic > Non-marine Saline and Alkaline > Saline | place: Antarctica: Ace Lake...
TCTCCAAGTTCATCTGAATCTCCATCCGAATCTCCATCTCAATCCCCAAGTTCTTCAGATTCGCCTTCTCTTTCTCCTAGTGCTTCATTATCGCCAAGTGCCTCAGTTTCCCCATCTCCTTCAGCCTCACCTTCCCCAGCAGTACCTGACGGTTTCCTAGGACTAATGAATAACGAACTAAGACAACCCACTCAACAATTAGAAGTTTCCTGGAATAATATTTTAACCTCTGGTGACTGGTTCAGACTAGACCAATCATTACTAGACGGAGGTTCAATCCTAACCAGGCTAGAATATCTAGAAGCAGATTTAATAACAGAGATCATAACAGACGTTAATGCTAAGGTTTACGTAGATGAATCAGAATTTGTTATGATGCTAGAGGGCTACTCAGAACTAATCGGTGATAATTACCAATATTCTATTTCAGATTTTGATTGTGAATTAGACAATACTACCAACAGGTTCACACCAAGAGTAAATAAAAATAAACTAAAAAATCCCAGCTTTGAATTAGACAAAGATAATTGGAACGAAGAAATAACTGGAGCTGCGGCTGTCAGTGTTACTGAGTTTGTATCAAGAACTCCGATAAGGTCTCTCCTAATTGACAATCCTAATGCTGATGCTGTCTACGCTTTTTCTAATGTAATCGAAATAAATGAAGGTAATCAAATTGACATCCCTCAAATTTGGTCTGAATCTTTTTATCTCAATGGTAGTGGAAATGCTAACATTAACCTTTACGCCTTTGACCAAAGCAATAGTGGAATAAATGATATTTCAACTGGCTACCTAAGAGGCTCTTCTTACCAAACAGAGTTAATCTCTGGAACTTGGTCAAGATTAGAAACTAATATGTCAGTGCCTTCTGGTGCCTACTATCTAAGAGCTATGGTATCTACTTCTGGTGCTTGGGCTTATGTTGATGATGGGCAGGTAGAATACTCAATAGAGATGACTGAATATGATGATAGTTTTATAGGAGATGTAATCCTTCCTAAGAGACCCATAAAGCTAGCCTTAGGTTTCAGTGATAATAACATTGCTAAATTTGCTGGATTAACAGAAAAGCTTGACCCAAATATCAGTGAAGATTCTATCCATATATATTCATACGATTGGGCTACTTTTTTAAAAGATTATAAAATAGAAGAGACTTTTTATGAAAACCTAAGAACTGATGAAATCATTCAACAATTAGCAAGTATTGCAGGGATTGATAGTTCTAAAATTGAACTTGAAACTGGGTATCTAACGATAGAGTTTGCCTGGTTGCCAGAAGGTTCTATTTGGTACTACATGACTCAAGTTGCAGAAGCAGAAGGAGGTATGGTATTCTTTGATAACAATGGAATCTTAAAATTTTGGAACAGATTACATTTTGATGGAATCGGAGGAGCGTTACATAATTTTTCTTTCGATACAAATGTATTAGACTTAAACTATGAAATCTCTAAAAATAGAGTAAGAAATAGAATAGAGGTAAAAGCCAACCCTAAGAAGAAATTGGTAAGTAAAACTATTTATTCTATTCAAAATGAAAAAACTTCTATTAACGCAGGAGACTCAAGTGAAATATGGTCTCAATACTTCTATGGATTAGAAACATCAGTCCCTGCGTTAAATGTTGAAGTGCCAGTAATAGGAGTTGATATATTAGGGAATGCTCAAGAAGACGGTGGTGGTGCCGATATGTCAGCTTACCTTTCAATTTCAAGCTATTCAATTTTCAGAGAATCGATTAAAATTAACATTGCCAATAGTCATCCGACTGATACCATATACGTGACTACTATCAATATAACAGGAGATCCTATTGTTATTAAATCCAGAATAGAAGCCACAAAAGAAGACCAGGCTTCTAAGTCAATCTACGGAGTGCAAGTATTATCCATAGAGAACGACTTACTGGATGACTCTGACTATGCTGAAACACTAGCTACGCAAAGATTAGCTGAGTTAAAGGACCCTTTGGACTTTATAAAAATAGAAGCTCTTGGTGCCCCATTTTTAGAGGTAGGTGACAAAGTAAACGTTCAAAGGTCATTTGATGGAACAAAGGAAGATTTCTACGTAGTTTCTAATAGATGGGGTCAGGATAATGATTTCATTCAAACTTTAGAACTACAAAAGAGAGTAATTATTAACTAAATTTTATGGCAGAATCATGGGTAACACCAAAAACCTGGTCTTACAAAGAAGCACCAGGTTCAGACTCATTGAATGAGCAAATAAGAGATAATTTAAATTATGTAAAAGAAAGCTTACCAGCTGGTATTATTATTGGATATGGGGGTGCTGCTGCTCCAAGCCAGTGGTTGCTGTGCGATGGAACAGCAGTCTCAAGAAGCACTTATTCAGCTTTGTTTGCTGCTATCGGAGTTTCTTATGGTGTAGGCAATGGCTCTAGTACTTTTAATTTACCTGATTATAGAGGAAGAGTTATGGTTGGTTTAAGTTCTACTGATGCAGATTTTGATACGCTAGGTGAAAAATATGGGAGTAAAACTCACACGCTAACAACTGCTGAAATGCCAATTCATACTCATGCACAGAATGCTCATACTCATGTGCAAAACGCTCATACTCATGCACAGAATGCTCATGGACATAGTGTTCGAGGAAACCATAACGCTGGTGGTGCAGCATACATTAAACCAGATGCCTCTACGGCTCTTAATGGTGATGTAGCCTGGGCAACAACAAGCACAACTGCGACTAATCAAAACACAACCCCAACCAATCAAAATACAACCCCCACCAATCAAAATACAGGTTCAGGTTCAGCTCACAATAATGTCCAACCAGGTCAAGTATCTAATTTTATTATCAAATACTAGAAGTATAAACAAAAGGCATATCAATATATTGGTATGTTTTTTTGTTTGAAAGAATAACTTCACATTTTTTTTTGCCAACTTTTATTGCTTTAACTTTAATTTTTGTTTTCTTTGGTCCTTCTTCTGTTTGAATCTGCAAATGCTGTCCAACTTTAAAAGAAGTTTTATTTCCATCTGGGAAAAATATTGTAATGTCTTCAATCATTTTAATGTGTTAGTGATTAGTTTGTCCCATTTTTTTGTTAAGGTATCCCAATTAAGGTTCTCTTGAGCCCAATTATACGCATTTTCTTCAATTTCTTTAACCTGCTCTTTGTGCGAATGAACCCATAAAAGCTTCCCTACCAAATCATGTATATCAGTCACGGGCCTTATTTGGTTATTGTCGATAGGACCACAAGAGATTAGGTTGTTGGGATTATTTCCACTTTTGACTAGAACACCTCTTCCGTCTTTAAGAATTTCGTGAATAGCAGTATTGTCTGGGAAGACGTTGATTGTTTTGGTAGCCATGCTTTCAGCCATAGAAAGCCCAAATCCTTCACCAGCAGTTGTAGACATGTTTACATCAGCAATATTGTAAATAGAATTTATAAAATCATCACTAAATAATTTCTGCTGTTCGAAGTGTTTAGGGTTAGGATAGAGCCAGTTTTCTTTTAGCCCCATCTTACTAGCCAACTTCATCATATTGTGTCCAGCTTTATCATAAATATCACAATGAGTGTAAAGGACTGAATTTGGAATCATAGTATTAAACTGTTTGAACCCTAAAAGAGTCTGGAGCATTCCTTTTCTGGTCTGATTTCTGTTAACATTTACAATCAAGAAAGCATCTTTAAGATTATTATCTTTGAAAAACTTCTCTTTAAAAGCTTCTTTTTTAGCTTCGCTTATTGGCTTGAATGTTTCTTGGTCAAACCCATGATAAATAATCTCATATTTTCTATCAAAAACTTTCTTGCTTTCTTCTTTGGCATACTCAGTATAAGGAACCGCAACATCAGCTAAAGCAACTGAGTCGTTGATCCAGTCTTTCTCTGGTCTGGAATCGATGGGGTAATAATAAACCCACTTAAATCCTCTTCCTTTTTGGAATACTTTTTTCATTGATTTTTCTCCTGTTTCTTTATCGGTTACTTCTTTTTCTACAATCGCTCCGTCTTTTAGCTTTTTAATAGACTCTCCGATAGTAGCCATTATAAATGTATCTTGGAGTGTGAATAAGACATCAAAATTATTCTCCTGGTCTCTTAGCATATCTAAAAGTTTTTGTCTTCCGTAGACATCATTTTGGTTGTTGTAGACAGCAGGATATATTTTATATTTAGAATTATGTGGTTCTCCGAAATAATTTATTGCCAATACTGAGATGTCGTATTTACCAGTGGCTTGTAATCTTTTCAGAATGTTTTTACTTACAGTAGAAAACCCCGTTTTACAATGGACGGGGGAATCTCCGTAAAACAACAACTTTATTTTTTTCTTCATTTTATTTAAAATTAAAAATTAGTCTTAGCAAATTCACCAACCAACTCTTTGGCTATTTTGTTATAAGCTTTTGCAGCTTCAATTTTATTATTAAAATACCCATAATTTTTTGTACCAACATGCATTGTCCATCTTTTTTTCTCATTACTAAAGCTCACCCCTTTATATCCACTTCTATTGTTTTTGTTTAGTTTTGAATTAAATAAGTTTTCAGAATGATTACAAATTCTTAAATTTTGCCTTTGATTATTCAATGGATTATTATCTATATGATCTACGCAAACATCTCTTTTTTCATCGACAACATCCATTATCAATCTATGTAAATAAATACATTTTCTCATTCTTCTGTTTTTATAATTTTTTTCATCTCTTGTTGCATATCTTCCATTAAAATACCATTTTTTATTTCGAACTAATAAAAATATATCATTATCGACAAGGGTCTCCATTCCTTTAGTTAATTTGATTTTTTTCATTATATTTAAATTACTAATTAATACCCTGCTTTTTCTTTAGTCTTTAATATCCACAACTCAATCCTTGGATGTTCTTTATCATAAAACATCCTAGTTCCATCATGTCCAATAACAATTTTACAATTATCGTCCTCTAATATTCCTGCTTCGACCAACAAATCTTGAATCCCCTCCAGCATCGCACTCAGATCGCGTCTGTGCTTAGTGTTATTGTAAAAATGAATCTTCAGAATCACTGGGTAATCAATCGGCTTATCTATCTTTTTTTTAATATAACCATTTTTACAAACACCTAATTGCATTAATGAATCATTTTTCCAAGCAGTAAAATTTGCTGAATAAACAACAATCATTCTTTTCAGAGTCCTGTGAAAAATAGTTCTCTGAGAATTTTTCTTCACGTAGGGTTGCCCGTATATCGTAAGTTTTAAAATTTCCTTCATATTAGAATATCCCCTCTAAATAATTATCTGTTATATCTTTATAATTTTTCTTAGGATTACCAAAAGGATTTTTATTATATTTTTTTAACATTTCTGGAACGTCACCAACGTTTTTATGTCCCCATTTTTCTTCAAAATATTTTTCATTATGTTCGAAGGCTTGCGTTATTATTTTTTTTAGTTGAGGATTTCCTTGAATAGTCTTTGATGCAAAATGATAGTAAATTGCTGAGATGGTTGAGACTGCTTTTTCTCCAGCTAAAGCAATTCTAGCGTGGTAGTCTGAATCTTCGAAGTAAGCAATTATAAAATTTTCATCGAACCAACCTACTTTGTCAATAGTATTATCATCTATCATAAAACAAGAGAAATCTGGGTGGTAATTGTCTGGCTCATCCTCAACATATTCTGTGTTTTTCAACAACATATCCTCAGGTTGTGCACATCCTTCTTGTTGATTTACCCCTGTTACCATTACATATTTTCTGGTAAGAAGTTTTTTGGCTAGATTATCGATAGCATCAGGAGATAAAATGATATCGTTGTTTAATATTAGGAACATAGAGCATCCTTTTAATCTGGCTTCGACAATTCCTAAATTCCAAACCGCTGCTAATCCAGAAACTTGAGGGTCTGTGATTGAACTAAAAGGTCTTGAGCTTTGTAATTTTTGACTATTAACCCAGTCCTTTGTTCCATCAGTTGAACCATTGTCTACGAAGATAATCTCATAAGGATGTTTAGTTTTTATCGAGTCCAGTGTTTGCTTAGAATACTTGAGGCAATTGACTGCTGGTACTATGATTCCTATCTTTTCCATTTTATATTGTTATTTTTTAAGAAAGTGTGTGCCTCTGTTTATTTCTCCTCTTGCTATTTCTAGCGAACTATCTATGTTTTTTAGCTTTATTCTAATTTTGTCCCCTTTTTTTATGTCTTTTTTTGCTACTGTTTCTATTAAAATAGAGTAGTCTTCTGCTTTTTTCTTCATTGTTTGTGTTTAAGTTTAAGAGGCAAAATCCACCAGTCCATTGCTATCTTACCTTCCAATCCAGCATTGACTATCTCTTGGTGGTCAAACGAACTATATTCAAATCCTTTAGCCCTATCAGAAAGCTCATCATAATCGTAGCACCAACGGTGATGATCCGCAACTGAATTATGATAAGGTCCTGTCATATTTACTGCGAAGATGTAGTTTGTGATGTCCTTTGTCACATATCTCTCCGCTAAGGCTCTGGCATCTGGCACTGTTATATAGAGTGTCCCGTCTTTTTTCAAACATCTCATCCACTCATCAATCACATCTGAAACAATTGACATTTCTAGGTGCTCTACTATATGAGAAGCAACCATCACATCGAACTCTCCATCCTTGAACGGTAATTTTTTCGAAACATCACCTGCTACTTCTATCTTCCCATCTCTGTCATTGAGGTCCATGTTAATCCATTCGATTTCATCAGTTGAGTCAAAGTGTTGATTTCCACAGCCCAGATTTATCCCTCGTTTCATTTATTTAAATTAATAATATCACCTTTGCTTCCAAATCTACTTTTTTATATTTTTATCTATAAAATCTTTACACATTTTTAAAGCATCTATTAATTCTTTTTCTTCACAAAGGAATACATAATCACCTGTTGAAAACCAATCTAACCCACATCTCCATGCCTTAGACTCGTCACGCCATTGTTCTATTCTCAGAGCATGTTTAGAGCCTATATATTTTATCAATTCTTCTATTTTATTCATAATATAGATTAGTCAAATTATATTTAATTTTAGCTTTAGATAATTCTTCTATCATCACATCAGCTCCGACAGAAGCCTCTCCTCTTGAATTGGTTACTCCGCAGTGGAGGACTTTGTGTGGAGTTAGTCTAACTACAAACAATCCCTCCTTTCTTATTCTCTGACACATTTCCCAATCTTCTGAAGCCATTATACCCTCTGTTTCGTGTAATCCCCATCCGAAATAATCCTTAGTAGAGATAAACCATGAATTTCCAGAGACTGCATCGACTGTTTCAATATCGTGATTGATATTTCCTGGAGTATCTATGAATAATGTTTTTTCCTCGTTGGCTTGCATAAATGGATGACAATATGCTCCGACTATTATAAATTTATGTTCTTCTTTCACACGAAGGCATTCTTCCAACCACCCTGGCAAGAAATACATATCATTATCAGTATGGTATAAATATTCATATCCTTTTTTCCTAGCAATCTCTGCACCTACGTTTCTACATTTAGAAGGTGATCCGAAATTAGTCAAAACTAAATCAGAAATTACTCCTTCTTCTTTTAATTTCATTAATCCAATTATATCTTCTGAGCCATCATCTACTACTATCAAATCGTACAATTCTTTAGGAGTATTCTTCACTAAAGAAAATACGGTTTGTGCGAACAATGCTTCTCTGTCTTTTGTTATTAATATAATTGCTGTTTTTTTCATAGTTTTATATAATATATAAGCCACCATTTTTACCGAATCTACTCATTATTCTATTTTCTATTGCAGTTTTAAGTTCAATTGGTACCATCCCCCATAATGGTTTATTAGAGATTACACAAAAAATATTTAACATAGCAAGGTCTTTTTTATTTTCAGGGTTGGTTAATATTCCATATCCTTTATATCTATTTTTTATGTTATATTTTTTTGTAAAGTAATCAAAAGTAATAAATGATATTGGTCCTGCAACATTAAAATTGTTATTTTCTTTTAATTCAATAATTGCTTCATCTATTTTATTTAATGTTTTTTCACGCATAGTTTTTTGTTATGGAAGGTGAAGTTTCTCACCTCCCAGATTTGTTACAAAGCGTTGAAGGTTTTCCAGAGCATTTCCCTGGCTTCAACAATTTCATCAGACTTCATCGCAGGAGTTTCAACTGAACATGGATATTCCCCTGGCTTTCCTTTATACCAGGTGGGGTCTGAGAATGTCAGTTCGTATCGGTCAGGGTTATTGTAAATATCGCAACCCTTATAAACTGATAATACAGTAACATCCAAATCATCTGGTTCGGCTGCTTGGATAAAAGACTTAGATTCCTGGATTGTTTCAGGAGTTTCTCCTGGCAAACCTACAATCATCAAAGCTTTAACTCTTATCCCTGCAATTTTCGATAAAATAACTGCATTAATGTGTTGCTCTCTAGTTTCATGTTTACGGATATTCTTCAAGATTTGATTGCTTCCGCTCTCAATCCCAAACAATATTTCGTAACAACCCGAATCAGCCATCATCGCAAGCAATTCGTAGTCAACTTGGTCAGAGCGAGCAAAGCATCTCCATGTCATTTTCAGTTGCTTTAATCCTTTGCAGATTTCAATCAACCTGCCTTTTTTCATCGCAAGACTATCATCGTAAAACATCACAGCTTCGTAACCATAATGATTTTTAATGAGAGTCAGTTCTTCAACTACATTTTCAGCACTTCTGAAAAAGATTCCCTTGTTCATTACCGCTTTACAGCAGAAAGAACATTTTCCAGTACATCCCCTTGAAGTGACCATCGTTGTTGCCCTTTGACCGTTTATAAAATACTTATAATCGCTCACTGGGTCCCTGTCAGGAAATGGAAGCTTGTCGAGTTCTCTTATCCTGTCAGCATAAACTATCCCTCGTAGTTTATGGATTGCGATTTTTGAAATTACATCCTCTCCTTCCCCTACAACAACACAGTCGAAGTAATCAATAAGGGAGTGCGGATCAACTGAGGCGTGCGGACCACCGATTACTGTATAGCCTTTTTTCGACAACTTCTTGGCCTCTTCTATTTGAGGTGTGGTTGCTGAAATATAAAACTGTCCATTAGTCGGTAATTCGTCACCGTTTGAAAGGTCAATGAACTTTGAGTCAATTCCTCTTCTTGTTAGTGCTGCTTTTAAATACAACAATCCAAGAGGTGGCATTACCATTTCGTCAGTCAAAAACGTGCTTCTTACGTTTACCAGATTTATCATTTTTAATCCTCCTGTTTATTAGGGTGACAGGCGAGGTCAGATTAACAAAAGCCGTATGTTAGTTCTCTTTTGAAAGCTAGAGCTCTGTTACCAGAGTTAGTTATCCTCTTTCCTCCTAACCGCCCCTGTCACCCTAATAATATTTTAATGTACTAACTTTTTATTCCTGCTAAAAATTTTGTTATATAATCTTCTAATATTTTAGTTTTATTTAATACCCACAAAAAATACCAATAGCCTCCCTTCCACACTTATCTATAAAAGAATTTGTTGAAAATGCTCCTGTTTTTTTTGAACCATTTTCTATACAATCTAAAGTAAATTTTTCTATTAATTTACTATTTTCTTTAATACAAGAAACCTTTTTGTCGCATTTTTCATAATATTTATTTGATGATTCATCGAATATTACAAATATTCCTATAAGAAGAATAACTACTGCCATAAACGCTACATATAGTCTGCTATCCATTTTTGTTTTAATTAATTGTTATTAATTTACCACATTTAGTGCAATAAGCCTTTTTACTTTTTTCTTCGGAAACAAATCGAAATAGTCCATTGTCATACAGACCTCTCTGTGAGTTTATCACTTGTCTTTTCCAATCAAAGATTTTAAAAGAATGTTTATTATTACATATTTTTTCTTTATTATACTCATTTTTTACGTCAATTTTAGTTATTTCACCAGTCTCCTTATTAAATAATTGATATGAATAAATATTATAAACTACAAAAGAAGTGGCTTGACCATAACTATGTGACTGACTATCGAACTTTCTTTGTTTTTTCTCCATAATTTCAAATTTACTTTCCATTTTTGTTTTTTAATTATTATATATTTTAGTTTTCTTTAATTTTCTATCCATAAATAATTGGTATCCTATAATTTCTGAGTCTTCGTTGTATACATCTTCGATGAATATTGGTAGGATACCTTGACCGTATTTATAAAATAGCGGATGAGCATCTGTATGAATATCTTGTTTGGTTTTACCCGTCCCTTTTGTCCAGTCCTGTGAGACATCGCTAGCCCCTCCTTTGTGAAAAAAATCTAAAGGTATTACTATATTTTCATATCCATTTTTTAGGCTCTCTACGCAAATATACATGTCATAAAAGTGATGCAACAAAAGGACTGTTTTGTCAAGACCTCCTATCTTGTCTAACAATTCTTTTTTAACAATTAATGCATATCCATCGAATACAGCTACATTCTCAAATTCACCATTAAGATTTCTAAATCCATGAACAGATTTATCCATTGAAGCTCCAGATACATTACCATTTCTTGCCAGTTGGTTCATTTCATAATGTGCCTGATAAAGATTTGAAGTACCTAATCCCTTAGAACCATAACATCCAACTATTCCTGCTTCTGGATTATTTTTAAAAGCTTTTTTTACTTTTAAATCCCAATCTTTTTCTAATATTAAAACGTCATTGTGCATTAGTAATATATATTCGCTTTTAGCATTCTCCCAAATTTGGTTAATACCATCTCTTACTCCTATGTTTCTGGCATTTCTTATTACTCTTACCTTCTCTAGAAAACTAGAAGGCAATTTTTTAAAACCTTCGAACGATGATAATTCTTGATCAGAACCATTATCAACAATTATTACCTCATCCACATCATGCGTATTTTTCTCAATTAACTTTAAACAGTCAACTGTCAACTCATGAAGATTCATTACTGGAAAACCGATTGTTATTTTCATTTTTTCAATTTTAATAATCGTTTAATTAAATCCCTCGCTTGAAGTCTATCAACTCCAATCTTCACCAAAGTTCTTAAATCAATTGTTATTCTACAAGTATCCATATTTTTTTCACGTTTAGCACTTTTTAAAAACGCAATAGTTTTTTCATCCCCAAATACTAATCTTTCACTCATTGTAGCACATTAAAAATTAAAAGTCAAGCCTATAAAGGTTCATACATTTCACCCGTGTTCAATTTATGTTTTAGAGCAAAGGCTCCGAAGTAGTCATGCCTATTCTTATTAACAATTATCTTCAAAGGAATGTCGATATTATTATTCACACAATTTGTAATCTCTGCTTCATCACAGTCTCTTTTCATGAATACGAATAAGTCCGAGGCAGCCTTTATTGCTCCAGAACCCTTTCCTTCAATATTAAGCTCAGTAGTAGATTTATTGGACTCATTGCTAATTTGACTCAAGACAACCAAGGTTGATTTTAATCTCCTATTTACTTGTTGCAACATTTTCATAGAATAGGTCATCAAAGCATACTCATTCATTTGCTTTTCAGAAGATACGTTTTGGATATAGTCAAAGAAAAATACTTCAATCCCGTTTTTAATTCTCTCTGTCTGCATGGCCATCGCTATTTCTTCAACATTGCTTAATTGAGAATATATAAACAATTTTTTCTTAGACAATCTCTGCTTGGCTTCTTCCTGTTCTGCAAATATTTGGTTATCCGACAATTTTTTCATTAATTCTTTCTTAGGAATCCCTGTTTCTACTGACAATAGTTTCCCAAAGAGATCTTCTTGGCTCATTTCTAGAGAGAATACGCACACTGGAATATCCTGGTCCATTAAATTTTTAATTAGATTTATCATTAAGGTAGTTTTTCCAACACTAGTATAAGCAGAGAAGGCCATAATATGTTCTGGGCAGTATCCCTCACACATCCTATCCAAGCTTTTAAACCCAGTAGGTATTCCTAGATATTTTTTACCTTCGAGTGTTTTGTTAGAAATCTCATCTTGCCTTTTAGAGAAGGATTCGATGATACTTTTGATATCAACTTTTTCTTCTATCGATTCAGAATTAACATCGAATAGTTGCTTATTAAAATCAGAGATTAAAGAGTTCACCTTGTCGTATTTACCGTTCTCTATTTTATAGAGAGTCTGTTGCAATGAATCACTGAAGATTCTTAGTTTATACAATTCTCTGAGAGTACTCACTTGACGTTCAAAATTGAATTCGCCGAGACTATTGCTGATACATTCAGTAAGATATCCAGACTTGCCTATTCTTTCAAAATTGTTTTCTTTTTTCAGTAAACTAGACACAGTAGTCAAATCAACTCTTCCACTGTCTTGGTAAATATCAGTACAAGCCTGAAAGATAATTTCATTTTTTAAGAAATAGAAATGTTCTTTTTTAACTTTTTGCATTATCAGATCAACGTATTTTTTTGAGAAGATATGACCTATCATTATTTCTTCTGCTTTTTCATCGTAGTTTTTTTTCATATTTGGTTTTTAATCTTTTATCATCACATCCTCCCCCAAAACCTTCCCACTCGACTTTTTCCCTAAATCATTTAAATTTACTTTCCCTAAATCTTCATCTATAAATTTAGATACAGTTTCTAGTGTCCATTTAAAGTCTGCCTTATCTACAAGAAATTTCATAGTCTCTATAATCCTCTTAAACGGGTATTCTTTTATCAGATTAGCTGCTCTGACATTTCTTTTAATTATACTAGCGAGTTGTTTGTCTGATATAACCTCCATTTTCTTAGCTAAAACATATAATCCGATGACAGCGATGTGTCTTTGAGGTTTAACTATTTTACCTTTGGCGTTCTCGTGAGGGCTGATTAGCTTATGGATTGCCACCTGGCTGTTAAAATTTGGGGGGTAGGTGACGTTTTCATCCTCAACTAGAGCAACTATGCCATCTTTGTCTTCCATATCGCTTAGAAACGATTTTGAGGCGGCGGCGGCTTTTTCAACCAAACTGATTTTTCTGATAAGAGAAGGTGAAGGTTTGAAATCTTTTTGGTCGTCCTGCGAACTTGTTTCGCAAAGAATATTATTGTTATTATTATTGTTATTATTATTGTCCTCTGCAATTATCTCTTTACTCTGCTTAGGTAAGCCTTTTTTTGAATTTAAGTTGTTAGGTGAATTGTTAGGTGATTTGTTAGGTAAAGTGTTAGGTAACTTGTTAGGTAAATTGTTAGGTGAATCTAAATTT
>Ga0222679_1000531_pt1 | contig 13190 bp, 33 predicted proteins | sample AntAcemetagen939_FD_179843 | JGI IMG/M metagenome (GOLD analysis project Ga0222679, IMG submission 179843) | Saline water microbial communities from Ace Lake, Antarctica - #939 | ecosystem: Environmental > Aquatic > Non-marine Saline and Alkaline > Saline | place: Antarctica: Ace Lake...
ATGGTAAGATAAAAATAAAATGTACTAACAATGAAAAAGATTATGAACTAGCTTCCGATATGATAAAGTATAATGAAGAGAGTGGAGTTGTTAGGGTTGCTTATGGGTAGTTGTTGTTTTTGAAAGTGACAGGGAAACTTTAAATACTAATTGATATTGTTGATTATAGGTTTTAGGACCAAGATGATAAAATGATAAATGAAGAGATGACAAATGAGGAGAAAGCCAACACTGATAAGTTGGAATACTATTCTAGAGAAAAAATTAAAGTTCATATTGTTTTAAAAAGAGAAATTAGTCTTGGTAAAAAAGCTTGGATTAATGGACCTATAATTAGAAGGCCTAGTAATAGACTATGGATTATTAATGATACTGTTCTTGGAGAAATTAGGTTATCTATTTCTGAGATTGCATTTTCTGGTGTTAATGAGTTTACGGAGGTCAAAAGATGGTAACTGTTTATAGTAAGTGTGTTAAAAACGTTAGAAATGTTTATAGAAAAGAACTCGGGTATGTTGAATCTTTAGAAAATAGGAATGAGATATATATTAAATTGAATATGGGGATAGTAGAATAATGGATAGGGCAATAAATAAATCAACTAATAAATTAATAGAATCACTTGAAGTATATAGTGATGGTTCATATCAAAATTTAAAAAAGGGGGAATGGATTGCACCAAGAGATTCTATTTCTAATATAGATGATCTTGATATAAAAAATATACCAGTACATTATGTTTCAGAAAAGGAGTATAAAAATTATAAGGGAACAGAAATTTGGTGTTCGCCTCACTTTGCAGTTTATCCAGGTTATGGAGCTAAAACAGTAGAAGAAAGCTATACTCATAAATTATTAAAGAATTGGGTATTTAATCGAGTTAAAAATGATGATTTAATGATAAGATTTGCAACTGGAGTTAAACCTCATAAATATGAGAATAAATATAAATTATCTGAATTAAATATAAATTGGAATGATTTTGAAATAGAAGTTACAACAAAAGGTACTAGAAAAATGAGAGCAGATATATTATTACCATTCAATAATAAACATATTTTATTAGGTGAAGGAATAATTTTTGAAATACAGTTGAGTTCACAAAGTAAATTAAAAACAGCAGATAGAACAATAGGTAGAGCGTTACACGGATATTCCGTTTGTTGGTTATTTGAAAAAGATTTTGTTATAGAGGATGATATTATTAATTTGCAAAATAATGTTATAGATGTTAACAGTTTTAGTGAACAAATGCATTTCGCTAAGAAAGGATTTGTTGGTAAGTTAAAGAATGTTGTTGAAGAAGAATGCAGATTTTTAGATAAAAAAATTGATATAGTTAATAATAAAATATTAGAGATGGAAAATAAAGAAGAAGAAATTGTCAATAATATTGATAATAGAATTGAACAAAAATATCTAAATTATATTGATAATTTAAACAATAGAGAAACAGAATTAATTAATACGATTGAGAGTTTAGATAATAATCCATTTAATGGGTTAGTGGATAATTATAAAAAACAAATGGAAGAAAAAAGTAAAGAACTTATTAATAAAATTTTTGATAATAATGAAGTTCTAGGTAAAAATTTTAAATATTGGATGCATAAGTTAAATTATCCTCTAACATTAGGAATATGTCCTAGATGTAATAAAGGTTATATGACTTTACAAAATGGTAAATTTGGAAAATTCTATTCATGTAGTAACTGGAAATATGGTGGATGTAAACATATTGTTAATTTAAAGGAGGTTGATTATGATGGTGAAGTTATATAAAATTAAATTTATAAAAGATACAGAATTGAAAAATGTAGGCGATATTTCAAATACTTCAAAATCTTCTGCTGAAAATGCTGTTAAAAATGGCTACGCAGAATATGTAGAAGAACCAAATAAAGAAAAAAAAGTTAGAGTTAAAAAGAAATCTAAAAAAGAAATAGAACAACAACCTATAGAACAAGTTATTATAAAATTAAAAGAGATAATGGAATTACCTCCATTAGAATTAGAAGATGGATTACAAAAATTAGCTAAAGAATCAGGTAGAAAATTAACAAGATTAAAAGAACAGCTGAAATATTTTAAGAATGAAAATATAGTTGAAGAACCCATTAGTGATATGGTACCGGATTCTAATGATATTCTAAAAGAGCAATCCAACGAGCAAGAAATAGAAAGCTATAGTAAAGGAGTTAATTGGATAGATGATGAATATTTAAAAAATTCTTGGAAGAGGTTAAAAGCAAAAACATTAGTACAAGTTAAACAATCAGATTTTCTATTCCAACTCTTATCTTCAACTGGAGAAATAATTGGTAAACCACAAATAAGAGATAATGACGTAAAAACAAATATAACTCTATTAGTTAAAGCTGTTAAAAAAAATAAAGAAGGAGAAGATATTATATCATATAAATTTATAGATGATCCATATAATAGAAGAGACGATGGATATGAAGATAAAGTTTTAGAAGAAAGTTATTGGATATATGATGTAGTTGAAAATGGGATAAAACATATTGTATTATGTAAAACTAAATTAGAAAACCATGAAATACATACATTCCATGGTACTAGTGTAAAAATAAATCATAGTAAAGAGTTTGATAAAAATCTTATGTGTAGAGGATCAGCAAATTTCTTCTTCTGTAATAAGGCAGAAAGTACAATAAAACCATTACCAATAGATGAGATAATTCCTTATGTTAATAATTTTATAAAAGATAATAACATAGATGTTGAAAAATTTAAGGAAATGATGTTCGAATATATATTCTTTCACCCTAATGGGCTTATCTATAATCAACCAAAAGATTATATGTTATTAAGACATGCACAATTATTAAGTGGTAAAGAAGAAGGATACCCATTACACTTCTTTTTATGGGGTGGATTTGGAGTTGGTAAAACCCAAGAGTTAGAATGTATTGATAATATATTCAATGAAGGAATCTTAGAAGCAGCAAATTCGACACCTAAAGCATTAGTCCCATCGTTTAGTGAAAAGATACCAAATCCTGGATTTATATTAAATTGTAATAGACTTGCTCTAATTGATGAGATGATGAAATTGGTTGATAATGCGATGAATAATACTAGAAATTCAAATGATGTTAAAAATCAACTATCAAATCTAAATTTTATATTAGAACATAGATCAAGAAAAGCAAATTCTGGTAATGGTAATCTCTTTTGTAAACCTACATCTAAAATTATTGTAACAACAAATCCATCAATGAAAAGTAAATATATACATCAAGAATTAGATATTATGGACCCATCAACATTTTCACGATGTTTATGCTATGTTAAGGGTAAAGAACATGTAAAATTTATTGAACAAAATGTACTTAGAAATTGTGCGAACACCTACCCCTTATATTGTATGAATAGTAATAAAAATGAAAAAAACATAACACATGACCTCCGAGTGTTCGCACATGCACTAAGGTCTTTTTACGTTACGATTTACGATTCTTGTCAGCATTTTCCAGTAAGGTCAGATGTAAACACTGTGAACAAGCTCTTTGACACCTTGATTGCAATTTCCAAAAATCCTATGAAAACTATGTGGAAAAGGAGAGGGCTTCATCATACTAAATTAGTGCTTGATGGGATAGTTAAATATAGATGTATTTTTAAGGATTTTGATGATTCTTTTGAAGCAAATCAAGAAGATTATGATAATGCTGAAAGAATACTTATTACTATGGTAAAAAACTGGGATTTTGATATGACTATTGAAAAGGAGAGTTTATGGAAACAATTATAAATATTCCATCACAACTTGATGGATTACGATTTAATCGTGTAAGATTTAAAGAAAAAAAAGCTTTTGAAAATAATTGGCAAAATAACTCATATACATATAAAGAGATACAGAAATACTTTCCAAAAGAAAATTATGGTGTAATCTGTGGATCAGATATAAGAGCATTAGATGATGATACACCAGAAGAATCATTGAAAGAACTATATCATAATAATTTTCCAGAGACTATGGAAGTTCGTGGTCATATCTATTTTAAATTTGATAATAAATATGAGGATAAAGTTATATTTAATCATCCAACACTAGAATTTCCAGATTCTAATGGAAAGATGACAAGTCACATGGGAGAATTACAGGGTAAAAATACTTATGTTGTTGGTCCTGGAAGTACACATCCAAGCGGTGATATATATGAATTAAAAAAAGATTTACCAATTATAACTATATCTTATGATAAATTTGTTGAAGTATTTGGAGATATAATAAAAAAGAGAAAAAAAAATATTATAAGAAGCCATGTATCAACTAGTTGGGAAGGTGATAACATAACAGATATTCCTATTGGAAATATTATTTCTTTTAACGGATTAACAGATTTAGGAAATGGATATTTTCAAGGTCCTCATCCAAAACATGGTTCTGATAATGGAATGAATTTTAGAATTGATACTAATAAAAATATATGGTATTGTTTTAGATGTGAATCTGGTGGTGGTCCATCTGAATTAATAGGAGTTATGGAAGGAATTATAGACTGTTTAGATGCTGGGAAGAATTGTTTTAGTAAAGATCAAGCAAGAAATGTAATAAATGTTGCTAGAGAAAGATATGGACTTACAGTTCCAGAACCTATACAGAAGGATTTAGGAGAGGTTAGAGGATGGGCAAATTCTGTATCAATAGTTAGATTAGCTAAAAAATATAATTTTGAGGATTGTCATGTGTGTGGTAATCCGTTTAAATTTGAAGACTCACATGGGATGTATTATTGTAAACATTGTAAATTAGGTGGTGGATTAAAAAAGTTTGCTGAATTAATATCTATAAGGAGCAAACTACAATGAAAATTAACTGCCCATACATAGATTCAAACAACAGATGCACACATAAGAACTCTGAAAAGAGATTAAGATCAAAATACAAACTCGTCCCAACTTGCCCTTATAATAAGCCTAATAAGTGTCCCATGTGGAATATATGGAATAAAGAGATAAAAGCTGTTAGAAGGCACACAAACGCCTCAGAGGGCTACGTTTTGGATAGTGGTGTGATAATATGAAAACATCCTGCAAAATCTGCAATTCGGACTGTACCGGAAAGGATAAAATAATATTTAGCAAAAAAGAATATATCATCTGCAACAGATGTTTCATAAAATATGAGTTCACTCCTTTAAAGGAAGTACACAAAATAATGTTAAAAAACAATAAATAGATACATTTATAAACTTAATAATATTAATAATAATATGATTAACACAAAATACCAAAATATGATAAAGAAAGTAGTTAAGAAAAAACCAACATCACTCTCAGGTTTATTTAGAGAATTACCTATAACAAAGGATCAGATAAGGATTTCGGTATCCTTCTTATTAGGAGCTGAAGAAATAGAGGAAACGATTTATGGCCGTACTAAAGTTTATAATTTATCTGGAGGTTCACAATGAACTCAAAACAAGATACAGGATTCGGAATCTCACTAGATGTGATTAAGATTAATGGAATTATAACAACTAGGATAGTTAATGACTTAGCTAATGAGGAGGTTATATTATGAATAACGGACTATTAGCAATATATATAGTAGTAGGAATATCACTATTAGTTGCAGCAAACCAACATGGTAAATCTCAGCCTAAATATAATTTCTGGATATCTCTTTTTGCAAAAGCTATTTCATTAACTCTTATATGGTGGGCTATGGGATGGAGGTTTATATAATGGAAGCACTAGAAGGAGAATATTATACTATGCAAAAGATATTTGCAAAAGATATTAAATTTTACAAAGGAAGGTTTATGTCCGCTCAGGACATAGTAGAACAATCTAAATAATGGAAGATAAATTTACACCGGAAGCAGAACAAGATCCATTCTCAATTAATGCTAAATCTTCTGTAAAGTTGAAAAATACTTCAAGAGGAATATCCTGGGAAATAAAAGTTGTAACTGGAGAAGAGAAATTAATTGATGGATTGATGGAAGCAGCTATTGATATACATAAGAAACTTTTAATTAAATTATCCGGAGGTAAATAAATGGTAACACTTAAAGATGTAGCACAGGCATATGAGCCAAAGCATACTCAAAATATTGCAGATTTAGATAAATTTGACATTTCAGAATTAGTAGAAGTTCGTAAAGGAATAGATAATGATGAGAAAGAATATGAATATTTTGTTTTGGTTAGGGATGAAGAAGAATATAGAATTCCAAATGGAGTAATGAATGATATTAAAAACATTATAGAAGCCAATGCTAAACATAACAAAGATGTAAAAATCTTTTCAGTTGAGAAGACTGGAGAAGGATTAAAGACAAGATATTCAATTGTAACTTTAGAATAAATTGTAGCAGATGTACAAAACTTTACTTATTCGCCACTTTAATTTAGAGTGGCTTTATACTCACAAACCACAGGAACTCACTATAATCATTGTGAGAAGGGTAATTCAATTCACCCATCTTAGTGCAAGTCCTGTGAATATAATAAAATGAGAACAAACGAAAAAAACGAAATAATATTAACTAGAAAGAAAGCCTCAGAGTTATTTTTAATATTATCAAATGCTAGATATAAATTAAACGGAAAATATAAAACATCAGCAGAAAACTTTTGGAAAGAGTTTGAAGATGTCTTAGGATTAAATCCTAATAATAATAAATATGATTCAAAGAAGGTTGGAGAGTAAATGAATACACATTTTATCAACAAATCAAATAATCACCCGACAAAACAAACCGTCCAGACGGGGAGTGGCGATGTACCTGAAGCATGTGAGGATGAGCTTTCTGGCTCTCAACGAGGGGTAAAGACGGGTGGTTCCAATTATATCAAAAATAGGAACAATGGGGGTAAAATTAATGATATGTGAAAAGTGTAAGCAAAGAGAAACTAGATGGGAGAATGGTAAAATATGTGAAGCATGTAAAACAAAAGATTGGCGTAAAAGAAATCCCAAGAAAGTTAAGGCTTATGCAAAAATGAGACAAGTAAGAGATGCGAAGAAAATAAGAGCCTATTCTAAAATTGCTAATAATAATTACTATTTTGGTGGGAATAGGATTAAGGTGTTAGAAAGAGATAATTATACATGTCAAGTTTGTGGAAAGAATAAAGAAGACGGAAAAATAATAGTAGTTCACCATAAGGATGAAACTGGTTGGGCTAAAAAAAAGCCAGAAAAAAATAATAGTATGAATAATTTAATTTCACTATGCGTTCAATGTCATATGGGAATACATAGACCATCAGATAAAGTGAATAAACTTTCTAAACATCCAGAACTATTACAACAAGATGATTCTGAATATAAATATCCAAGGATTAGAGAACTATTATTTACTAAAAGAAACAGGTTAGGGACTTTACAAGAAGCAAAAAAAGAACTTTCTAAAGAGTTAGGAATTGCTTTTGATACTATAGACCACTATCATTATAAAAGAAAGACGACAGATTTTGTCCACAAGACGTCGGACGATCAGGATGATCGGGAGGCGTCGCATGAGTAAAAGATGTGATTCATGTGGAAAGTTTAACTTAGGAGATTATGTGGATGGAGATGCTTGTAATTATTGTTGCAATCCATTATTTAATGAATATGGAAAATATCACAAGACGCCAAATCTAAATAAGGAGAAGTTAAAATAATGGCAACTAAAAAATTAACCTGTAATAAATGTGGATCAACTGATATTAATATTACTTGGAGATATTCAAGAGATAGTGATAAAGCTATGTATTTTTATAAAAATTGGGAATTTAAATTAGATGAAGCTGATATGAAATGTGCGAAATGTAAATCTAAAGAATTATACAAAGCTGATTACACTAAATTTGGGAAGATAATAACTCATGAATAAAGAAACTAAATTAGATATAATATGTATAACATCTGCATACATAGCAAACTTTATAGGAATATTTATGTTATGGTTTATAGAATTAAGGATTTAATGGTAGAAAATAATAAAGGAATTAGGGATTTAATGGTAGAAAATAATAAAGGAATTAGGGATTTAATGGTAAAAAATAAGCAAATACAACATAGAAAGTTAGGGATTGATAAGTCAGAAAGAAACAATAAGTTAAAACTAAATAAAAAAACAAAAAACAATGGATAAAGAAACAGAATTGATGATTTGTATGAAAGAACAAGGATATGCAGTAACCTTAGACGGGAAAACAATTTCCTTCTCAATTGGAGTTATGTTAGATATGTGGGATATATTAAATGAGGAACGTAAACAATAGTTTGTGAATAACTATACTTGAAATTATGGTACAGAAAATGAAAAAATATAACAAAGAATGGGATTCATACTATGATGATAAAAAAGACATTTGGTTAGAATCTCCATGCCAATATGAAGATTGTGAATTTTGTAGCAATAGACCAACTAAACCTAGTGCGTGTAGCAAACCAATCAAGGAAGAAGATATAACCTGTGATTGCCACATGATGATTGGTGGTTCTGGAGAACCATGTCCTGATTGTAAATTAAATGGCTGTGCGTACTGCAAACCAAAAACGAATAGAAAAGTATTTAAATCTCAAGATATTAAAAAGGAGGTAGAAAATGGTAAACATTAAATTAAAAAAGTTCAGATGTGCTGGACAAACTTATGTTGTTGCTGGAAACACAACAGTTCTTCAAGCAAAAAGAGGATTAAAGAAAGAATCAAAAGAAACACTCAAAGAATTTATGGAAAGAAAAAGAGAGGTTGGATTAACATCAATTCAAAATCAAAGAGTAAAAGAACTAAGAAGAATAATTAATAGTTGTTAATACATTTTCTAAAATAACTTGATTTCTAAAATAAATAAACTCACGCCGCAATCTGAGGTTTAAACGATGATTGAAGCAATAGATGATTTACATTTTGGAGGGAAAAGACAGGAAGTCTTAGAGAGAGATAACTTTGAGTGCCAAGATTGTGGAATGAGTCAAGAAAAACACTTCGTATTATTTAATCGTTCTTTAGTTATTCATCACAAAGATGGAAAAGGAACTGGATTTAAAAGAGGATATAAAAATAACGAAACAGATAATCTAATTACTCTTTGTATAAGATGTCATTGTAAGATTCACTTGCATCAAAGAAAAGAAGAGAAATACGGAGATTTACTAGACCAAGATAAATCAGAATGGAAATATCCAAAGATAAGAGAATTGATAGATAAACAAATTAAGAATGGTTTTGGCATACAAGAATCTAAAAGGATAGTCGCAAAGAATACAGGAATAGGCTTCAGCTCAATAGACCATAATTACTACGAACTAAAAAGCAAGACGGCTTATGATTAAGATGGGAATTTTAAAAATAATAACCTCAAACGAATGGATGTTTTCTATGTTAGGAATGTTTGTAACGGCTACAATTATATCTTTTATGATAATGATACAACTAAATAAAGTATATCCATTAATGTTAAGCACATTAGGACTTACATATCAAGTATATTACATAAGTAAATTTTGGAAATATTCGCCTAAACCTTAAAATGGTAATAAAAGAAACTGATGATGAAAAGATGAAACGAGATTTTAACCAAGGTAGATTAAATGCTGATAAAAAATGGATTGATTCAATAAAAGAAAGAATCAAAGAATTAGAGATACAAGTTGGAATACCAGAACTAAAAAAATTATTAAAAGATACTAGATATACGTGGACTGATTAAAAATGGTAAACAAATGTAAAAATTGTGGAGTAGATATGGAAAAGTATAAAGCTAATTTCGTCTATGATACTGGAGAATGTGGACATTGGAACAGCAAGATAACTAAAAAAGAAATGGAATTACTCCTTTCTGATTCTGATTAATATGAGAAATCCCAAGTGTGTTATATGTGGAAAGGAAATGAGAAATGCTATTGATTCAAAAACTAAACAAGTAAGTCCTTATTTATGGGAGACAACGTGCGAACATAATAAGGGTCTAAGATTAGCTAGAGGCTAGACGCAAACGAATGAGCAAACGATTCAAAACCAAAAGGTTTAAATACTATAATAATATTATAATACTATGAAATGCAAACACGAAAACACAAAAAAGATGTTCTGGTTAAATCAGCAACGAGGAAAGTGGATGAAAACTAATTATTCTATTTGTACTGATTGTGGAATGGCTGTTGGATTACAACCTTTAATTTTAGAAATGAAAGATAAAAAGAAAACTCTCCAAGAGAAAACTAAAGACGCCTTAAATGTCGAGGAAGAAAAATAATGGTACACATAACAAAAAAAGATTTAGACAAAGATAACTTTTACAAAGATAGTGAAATAAACACGACTGAAGAAATAACTTGTGATGAAAATTTAGGATATATAAGATTTAAAAAATCAATTATAACAACTAAATCAATCATTTTAGGATTAGGTAGTGGAATCGAAGCTGGTAGTGGAATCGAAGCTGGTAGTGGAATCGAAGCTGGTGATGGAATCAAAGCTGGTTGTGGAATCAAAGCTGGTGATGGAATCAAAGCTGGTGATGGAATCGAAGCTGGTGATGGAATCAAAGCTGGTTGGGGAATCGAAGCTGGTAGGGGAATCGAAGCTGGTGATGGAATCGAAGCTGGTTTATCAATAATTTGTAAAAGAGTATTAAAATTCTCATATCAATTATTCGCAGGAACTTGCACATGGAGAAAAACAACAGAAGGAGATTTAATTATTGAATGTGGAAAATTAGAAACAGATGGAAAGATAGTTTTAGGTAATCTTAAAGAGACTGGAAATATACCAGAAGAAATTGGCAAGATTAAAATTATTGATGGAAAGAAGTATAGATTGGTTGAAGATGCCTTAAATGTCAAGGAGGTATCTGAATGAAAGTTTTAATAGCGTGTGAGGAAAGCCAGGCTATTTGTAAAGCCTTTAGAGATGAGGGGCATGAGGCTTTTAGTTGTGATATTTTACCTTGTAGCGGTGGACATCCTGAATGGCATTTACATGGAGATGTATTTGATTTCGTTAATGATGGTTGGGATTTGATGATAGCACACCCACCATGCACATATCTTGCAGTTAGTGGAGCTAAGTGGTATTACCATCCTGATGATAAAGAATTACCATTTACGGAGAGAAGACCACATCCAAGATTTCCGGATAGAAGAAAACACCAACAAGAGGCTTTAGATTTTGTTCAGAAACTTATGGATGTTGATATTCCAAGAATAGCAGTAGAGAATCCAATTAGTGTTATTAGCAGTAAGATAAGAAAACCTGACCAGATTATTCAGCCATGGATGTTTGGAGATGAGGCTATGAAGTCTACTTGTTTATGGACAAAAAATTTACCAAAGTTAGAACCAACAAAGATAGTAGGCAAGGGAGAGATGGTTACTTATGGAAGTGGTAAGCGTATGCAAAAATGGTATGTGGATGCTCTGACAAATTCAAAGACACCAGAAGAAAGAAGAACAATGAGAAGTAAAACATTCAAGGGAATAGCAAAAGCTATGGCAGAACAATGGGGCGACGCCTTACATGAAGATGACGGAGTGAAGAAACTATGACAATAAAATGTTCAAACTGCAATGAAATTCCAGGTAATTATTCTGGATATAAAGGACAGAATTATTGTATGCCTTGCTTATATAAAATAGCACAAGGACAATTAAGAGGTTGGATTAAAGATTTCCCTTTCTTTAATATACTAGAAGAATACAAAGAAATCAAAAAGCAAGACATAAAACAAAAAAATAACGAGGTGAAAGAATGAAATGGTATTGGGTAATTCCTATTAGTCTAGCAATCATAGGATATTTTGGAATGTTTTGGGCATTAAGTTTATCTAATATTGATATAAATTTTTCAATGGATGATAATACTAGAGAGGCAATGCAAAGTATTGATTATCAATCAATATCAAATATTGGGGATTCAATAAATTTATGGATAGCACCATCAGAGAATTGGACAATGGTTACTCGTGCAAATAATGAACTTTTCATTAATGGTGAAAAAATAGAACAATTTAATGAACCATTAGACGAACGAGGAATATGGAATAGAACAAACGACGTTTTATTAGGAGTAAAAAAATGATAGGATTATCACAAGAAGGAGAAGGATTTTTTGCATTATTAATCTTTATTTTATTATCAATAATATCTATAATTGTAATAATAATGTTACTTAGACCTATAGAATATTCTGCTAATTGTGAGATAAGTGGAGTTAATATTGGAATAAATAAAGACATGAATTTTACTGGTTTTAATTTAAACGATTCTAAAATTAAATGTGATATTAGTGGAGAAGTACCATTAACATTTATAATGGGACTAAAATAATGAAATTTTCAGATTCAGCTATGGAAAGAATAATAGAAAGTATAAATTTTAGAAATAATACTTCTACATTAATATCAGTATCAACAGGAATAACCTATGCAATGGTAGTAAATGTCATGAAAACAATAGAAATCACTGGTGTTATAAATAAAGAAAAGAAAAATAAAGAGAGAAAGAAAATTATAACTCTTACAGAAAAAGGAGAGAAGATTCAGAAGTTAATCAAAAATTTGAGGAGTTATAATGAAAACACAAGAAAGGATTAACAAGCTTGAGAAAGAGTTAGAAGTAAAGGGAAAAGATATGTGTACTCAATATTATTGTGCAAGAAGTCAAAGAGTAACTGAGTTATGGGTTGATCTTGGATTAACTGGAACGAGCGGATATCAGATTATCGGGTGCTATGAATGCAATGGGCATAGAATTAAATGTGGTGCTTATACTAATTTAAGATGAATGGAAGAGATTTAACAACACACGAAGATGCTTTAGATTATTTAGTTACTCACTTGAATAGAATTGATATAGACAGAAGAAGTGTATCTTGGATGCTTAAAGAACCTAAAATATTTCATGGTGGGTCTATGTTTGAAGTTAAGTCTTGCGATTTAGTAATTGGTTTCGATGAACCTTACAATCATTCGTATGAAGTAGAGTTAAAGAGAAGTAAGAGAGCTAGAGGAACTGCAAAGATACAGATGAGAAGTACCTCAGATAACTTCTGTAATAGAATAGGATTTCCGGTTGAAAGAAAATATATTGTTTACTATCCGGTGTTCGATTATGAGGTGGTGAAATGAGCAAGGCATTGATAGTTATTATTTTGGTTGTATCTTTTTTGTCTACTAAGTTGATATCATATTTTATTTATAGGAAGTATGGGAAGAG
>Ga0222679_1000532_pt1 | contig 13177 bp, 10 predicted proteins | sample AntAcemetagen939_FD_179843 | JGI IMG/M metagenome (GOLD analysis project Ga0222679, IMG submission 179843) | Saline water microbial communities from Ace Lake, Antarctica - #939 | ecosystem: Environmental > Aquatic > Non-marine Saline and Alkaline > Saline | place: Antarctica: Ace Lake...
CTCAATAAATTCTACACCTAATTTTTTCAATTCTTTTGAATATTCTATTGTCTGTTCAGCACTCCAAGCGCAGTTTGCATCAATTCTCAAAATACCGTTTGTATGTTTTCTCAGTTCTTTCATTATTTCAATATCATGTTCCGTTCCCAATTTTATTTTGAATATTGGCCAATCGGAATATTCCTCAAGTTTTTTCACCATAACTTCAATAGTATCAATACCGATCGTGTAGTCGGTAAATGGATTATTTTTTGGATTTAAGTTCAACAATTCATAAGTTGGTTTCTTGTGAATTTTTCCCCAGAGATCGTACATTGCCATATCTAAAGCATTTTGAGCAAAAGGATCGTGTGATAATTCTGGAGATAATTGTTTCCAAATATCTCTTGGCTTTTGAATTCGTAAATCAATGTTTTTTAATTTGGATCTTATATTTTTCAAGTCATTAAAAATATTTTCCACAGTAAATTTATAATATTTGTGATTGGCAACGCATTCTCCATAACCGTGAATATCATTATCTATTAATTCAACAATAACGGTTTTTTGTACCGTTCTTGTTTCACGCGAAATACCGAATTTATATTTTAATGGTAAATCGTATTGATGTAATTTTAATTTCATTTTTGGCTCCTTTTGTTATTTAATTGTCAATAACACATAAAGATAGAAAATTATGAGAATTTATCCAATAATAATTTATAATATAAAAAAAGACGGCATTTCACCGTCTTAAATAAATAAAACTTATTTTATTTATTTATTTTTCTTCAGCTTATTCTTTAACTTCTGTCTCTTCAACAGCTTCTGTTTTTTCAGCGGCTTTTGTTTCTTTTTTAGTAGTTGTATCTTCAACAGCTTCTTCAACTTGTTCGACAGGTTCTTTTATAACTTTTTCAGCTTTTTTCTGACAGCCCAAAAATAAACTTAAGCTAAAAATAACAATCAACAAAATTATTACTTTTTTCATGGTTTTCACCTCCTTATAATGTTAAAAACCTTACTTATTATAGTATATTAAATTTTATACCATATTGCAAGAAAAATGTGACAAAAATCATATTATTAAAATTAAATAGTTTATATAATTAATATTCTGCTAATTTTTAATAGAAATATTAGGAATTAATAAAAAAAATTAAAAATTTGTTTGCTTTTTTGAAAATCATTTGTTATATTTATTAGCTTTTTGAATTCAGTGCCGCTATAGCTCAGTTGGTAGAGCGACGGTTTTGTAAACCGTTTGTCGCTGGTTCGACTCCGGCTAGCGGCTTATTAATTGGGTCAGTGGCCGAGTGGTCAATGGCATCAGACTGTAAATCTGACAGCAGTAGCTTACGGTGGTTCAAATCCATCCTGGCCCATTTAGGTTAGCGAGTGTAGTTCAATGGTAGAACATTAGCCTTCCAAGCTAACTACGTGAGTCCGATTCTCATCACTCGCTCTGTTGATTGAAATAATCTGGGAGAACAATAGAAGTTCATTATTACCAGGAAACAAAAAAACTAACTTATAGTCAAATTGTTTCTTGATTATGAGTTTTTTTTTATTGCCCATGTAGCACAGTTGGTAGTCGCGCTTCCTTGGTAAGGAAGAGGTCACCGGTCCAAATCCGGTCATGGGCTTTGTTAGAAAAAGAGAAAAATATAAAATATAGGAGATAGAGATATGGCAAAAGAGAAATATGACAGAAGTTTACCGCATGTTAATATTGGCACGATAGGTCATGTAGATCATGGTAAGACGACATTAACAGCAGCGATAACGTATGTATTGAACAAGAAGTTTGGTAAAGGTGATGTTAGGTCGTTTGATAGTATAGATAATGCTCCAGAAGAGCGAGAGAGAGGGATAACGATAGCGACAGCGCATGTAGAATATAACACAGAGAAGAGGCATTATGCGCATATAGATTGTCCAGGTCATGCAGATTATATAAAGAATATGATAACCGGGGCGGCACAGATGGATGGAGCTATACTGGTAGTAAGTGCAGCAGATGGTCCAATGCCTCAGACGAGAGAGCATGTATTATTAGCAAAGCAAGTAAATGTACCATCGATGGTAGTATTTATGAACAAAGTAGATATGGTAGATGATGAAGAGTTATTGGATTTAGTAGAGATGGAGTTAAGGGAGTTATTGGATGAATATGGATTTCCTGGAGATGACACGCCGATAATAAGAGGAAGTGCATTAGAGGCATTGAACAATCCTGATGATAAAGAAAAGACGAAGTGTATATTTGAATTAATGGATGCGGTAGATAATTTCATACCGGAGCCGAAGCGAGATATAGACAAGGCATTTTTGATGCCGATAGAGGATGTATTTTCGATAACAGGGCGAGGCACAGTAGGGACAGGCAGGATAGAGCGAGGAGTAGTACACATAGGTGACAATGTAGAATTAGTAGGGATAGAAGAAGAGACAAAGAAGACAGTAGTAACGGGAATAGAGATGTTTCGCAAGTTATTGGATGAAGGTCGAGCAGGCGACAATGCAGGAATATTATTACGAGGGATAGACAAGGAATATTTAAAGCGAGGGATGGTAGTAGCGGCACCCGGATCGATAACACCACACAAGCAATTCAAGGCGTCGATATATGTATTGAAGAAAGACGAAGGTGGTCGTCACACACCATTTATGAAGGGATATAGGCCGCAGTTTTATTTTCGTACAACGGATGTAACAGGTGAGATATTTTTACCTGAAGGCCGTGAGATGGTAATGCCTGGAGACAATGTAAATATAACGGTAAAGTTAATAGAGCCGATAGCAATGGAGAAGGAATTGCGATTTGCAATACGCGAGGGTGGAAGAACAGTAGGAGCCGGTGTAGTAACAGAAATTATTGAGTAAAACAGGTCATTTAAGGATATAAAATGAGAGAAATTATTACATTAGAATGTACAAAGTGCAAAAGACGGAATTATACCACAACCAAAAATAAGCAATTACATCCAAAGCGTGTTGAATATAAGAAATATTGTAGATTTTGTCGTTCACATGAAATACATAAGGAAACAAAGTAAATTTTGATAGGTCTGTAGTTCAATTGGAAGAGCACCGGTCTCCAAAACCGGTTGTTGGGGGTTCAAATCCCTCCAGACCTGCAAAAATATTTGAGGAGATTATGATAAATAAAATAAAAGATTTTTTAACCGGAGTAAAATTCGAAATGAAGAAGGTCAGTTGGCCGACTTTTAAAGAATTGAAAAGTTCTACAGCCGTGGTAATTGTTTTCTCAATAATAGTGACAATATTTTTGTTTGTTGCAGATCTTATTATTAGCAAAACAATAAATTCAATAATATAAAACAAGAAGTTATTATTTATGAATTGGTATTCATTGAGAGTATATTCGGGAAAAGAACAGCAGGTTGCTGAAAGGATTGAATATGAATCTGAACAAAACAAATTGTCAGATTATATTGAAGAAGTTTTAGTACCAACTGAAAATGTAGTAGAAATGAAAAATGGAAAGAAAAAATCTCGTATAAAGGTTTTTTATCCCGGATATATAATGATAAAAATGGAATTAACACCGAAGACACAATATTTCTTAGAAAGTTTATCCGGAGTAATAAGTTTTGTAGGTTCAAAAGGGCATCCTCAAAAGTTAACCGAAAAAGAAGTTCATAGAATTTTGGGAGAAGTTCAGAGAAAAGACGGGAAAGAATTCTTAAAAACAAGATTTGTGGTAGGTGATCCTGTAAAAATAATTGACGGTCCTTTTTTAGATTTTGATGGAGTCGTTGAAGAAATGAATGAAGAAAAACAAAAAATTAAAGTGATGGTAAGTATCTTTGGACGAGCTACTCCAGTTGAATTAAATTATTTACAAGTAGAATTAGTAAAATAGGTAGGATATTATGGCAAAAAAAGTAGCAGCAATAATTAAATTACAGCTTCCGGCAGGGCAAGCAAATCCTTCTCCACCAGTTGGTCCGGCACTTGGACAACATGGTGTAAATATTATGGAGTTTTGTAAGGCCTATAATTCAAAAACGAAAGATAAAATGGGTTTGATCGTGCCGGTTATTATTACTATATATAAAGACAGATCATTTTCTTTTATTGTTAAGACACCACCGGCAGCAGTATTATTGAAAAAGATAGCAAACATAGAAAAAGGCTCAAGCGAGCCTCAAAAGGACAAAGTTGCAAAAGTAAAGAAGAAAGATTTAATAGAAATTGCGAAAATAAAAATGAAAGACCTTAATGCTCATACAGTTGAGCAAGGAGCCCGAATGATTGCAGGAACTGCAAGAAGTATGGGAATATTAGTTGAAGAATAGTGGAGGCGATTGAAAGAATGAAACATAGTCGTAGATACTATAGTAATTTAAAAGCTATAGATAAATTTAAAAATTATGATGTGATAGAAGGCGTTGATTTACTTAAAGAAACTTCAACAGCAAAGTTTGATGAATCAATTGAGATTTCGGTAAACTTAGGTGTGAATCCTAAATATTCAGAGCAGATGGTAAGAGGAACAGTTATTTTACCACATGGAACCGGAAAGAAAATCAGGGTTTTGGTTTTGACTCAAGGTGAAAAAGTCAAGGAAGCTGAAGAAGCAAATGCCGACTATGTGGGATTAGAGGAATACATTAAAAAAATTCAAGACGGATGGTTTGAATTTGATGTTCTGATAGTTTCACCGGATGTTATGAAATTTGTCGGTAAATTAGGTAAAATATTAGGCCCAAAGGGTTTAATGCCTAATCCAAAAAGTGGAACCGTAACCGATGATATCGGAAATGCAGTGAAAGACAGTAAGGCGGGGAAAATAAGTTTTAGAGTTGATAAGTATGGTATTATCCATTCAGCTATAGGGAAAGCATCTTTTGATAAAGAGAAGTTGGTAGATAATGTGAAAACTATGGTTAAAACAGTAATGAAGTTAAAACCAATAGGTTTAAAAGGGCAGTATATACGAAAGATCACACTTTCATCCACTCAAGGCCCAGGAATTAAAATTGATAAACAATCAGTATTGAATTAGGAGAGTAAGAAATGCCAACAAAAGATAAAATTGCTAAAGTTGAAAATATGGCTTCACTTATTAAGAATTCAAAAGCTATATATTTTTCTGATTGTTTAGGATTGAATGTAGAACAAATCAATGATCTCAGATCCAAAATGTTTGATAGCAATGTTAAAATGCAAGTAGCAAAAAATACATTAATCAAATTATCTTTAAAAAAAGCGGGTTATGATTTTGACAGTACTGAAATATTAAAAGGACCAACTGCTTTGGTGTATGGCATAGAAGATTCTGTATCACCGGCAAAGATATTAATGGATTTTAAGAAAAATAATAAAGAAATAGATAAACCACAGGTGAAGGCTTTAATATTTGAAGGAGAGTTGTTTGGCGAAGAAAAAGTTAATGAAATAGCCGCATTACCTTCAAAAGAAGTTCTGTTTGGTAAATTGTTAAGTGGATTGTCATATCCAATTAGTCATCTATTAGGTGATTTACAATCATCAATGCAGAAAGTGGTAGGTGTTTTAAACTCATTAAAAGAAAAAAAGAATAATTAATAGATTAAGGAGGACGAAAGTCATGGCAGAAATAAAACGAGAAGATGTTTTAAAGTATTTAGAAAATTCAAATATGCTAGAAATTTCAGAATTGATTTCTGAAATTGAAGAAAAGTTTGGTGTAACTGCGGCTGCACCTGTAGCAGCGGCTGCTGCGCCTGTTGCAAGTAGCGAAGCGGCAGAAGAAAAAACAGAATTTGATGTAATAATGACTAGTTTTGGTGAAAAGAAAATTAATGTAATCAAGGCAGTTAGAAAGATTACTTCATTGGGATTAAAAGAGGCAAAAGATTTAGTTGAAAATACACCTGCAAAGATCAAAGAAGAAATTGCAAAATCTGATGCAGAAAACATCAAAAAAGAGCTAGAAGAAGCTGGAGCAACAATAGAATTAAAATAGGTAATAATTATAAATTATTATGCGATTAATGTGAAATTAAAATTTACAGTAATTGAAAAAAGCTACCAAATAATTGAATGGCTATTTATTTTTATCATATCTATATAATATGAGGGAGTTTTCTTTTGAGAAATAACAACATATTTGTTGATCGTCAATCATTTTCGAAAATAAAAAAAGTAATCGATATTCCCGATTTACTTTCAATGCAATTTGATTCTTTTAATCGTTTTATACAAGCGGATAAACCGATAGATAAAAGAGAAAATATCGGTTTGGAAAAAGCATTTCGTTCAATATTTCCAATTGTGGATAATCATGAAATATTTGTTTTGGATTTCGTTAATTATTTTATTGGACAACCGCGATATTCCGAAAACGAATGCATAGAACGTGGTATATCATATTCTATTCCACTAAAAGCAAAATTGATATTAAGAATTGCCGAAGAAGGAGCTGAACCGGGAACATATTCTGAAAGTATTGAACAAGAAGTGTTCCTTGGTAATATTCCCCACATGACAAAACGAGGCAGTTTTATTATTAATGGTGCTGAGAGGGTTATTGTTAGTCAATTGCAGCGTTCACCCGGTGTTTTCTTTAATGAAGCACGTCATCCTAATGGGACTATTTTGTATAATGCAAGAATTATTCCAATGCGCGGTTCTTGGATTGATCTAACAACTGATATTTTTGATGCTATTTATGTTACGATAGATAGAAGGAAAAAATTTCCTGTATCTATTTTGTTAAGAGCAATGGGGTTTAGTTCAGACTATGACATCCTCAGTAAATTTAAAGTGCTTAAAAAAGTTAAAGTTAACGATGAACTTGTGGATCAACATATTGTTAGTAATGTTATCGATAGTTCTACCGGAGAAGTAATAATAGAAGCTGGTGTTACTAAAGATGAAAATGTTCAAATTAAAAAAACACACTTAAACAAGTTGGAAAAATTCAATATTACTGAAATTGAAATAGTTGATCCAAATAAAGAAATTGATTATAAACTTTTAACTAATTCTATTCGTAAAGAAAGAGATAAAATCACAAAAGAGCGGTTGGAAGAAGGTGGACCAACAAAAGAAGATGCATTAATATATTTATATAGAAATTTAAAAAATGGTGAGCCACCTTCAATAGAAATTGCCGATAAATTTGTAGAACGATTATTTTTTAGTCCGAAAAAATATGATTTAGGTGAAGTTGGTCGCTATAGGATGAATAAGAAATTTAATTTTGATTCTTCACTAAAGAGTACTGTTATCACTCAAAATGATTTGATCTATATTGTACAATATTTGATCAATATGAGAAGGGGAGATAAGCTTTCGGATGATATAGATCATCTTGGTAACAGAAGAATTAAAACAGTTGGCGAGCAACTTGCGGGTCAGTTTTCAATTTCATTTATGCGAATGGCAAGGACAATAAGAGATAGAATGAATGTAAATAAAGCCGAAGAATTAACTCCACAGGATTTAGTGAATAGTAGGATAATCACTTCGGTAATCAATACATTTTTTGGCACATCTCAAATGTCACAATTTATGGATCAAACAAATCCTTTAGCTGAATTAACTCATAAACGACGATTATCGGCATTGGGGCCAGGTGGATTGACGAGAGAAAGAGCCGGATTTGAAGTGCGTGATGTTCATTATACTCATTACGGTAGATTATGTCCAATTGAAACGCCTGAAGGTCCAAATATTGGATTAATATCATCATTAGCGAGTTATGCAGTGATAAATAGATTAGGATTTATCGAAAGCCCTTATAGAAAAGTAATAAAAGATGATAAAAGGGTATTTGTTTCTAATGAAGTCCAATATTTATCTGCTGATGATGAAGATCGTAATATAATTGCTCAAGCAAATGCAGAATTGAACAGCGAAAATGAGTTCAAAAGTAAGGCAATTAAGTGTCGTCATGAAGCAGATTATCCAGTAGTTTCACCAAATGAAATAGATTATATGGATGTGAATCCAGTACAAATGGTAAGTGCTGCCGCTAGTATTATTCCATTTTTGGAAAACGATGATGCTAACCGTGCTTTAATGGGAAGCAATATGCAGAGACAATCCGTACCATTATTATCACCAAAAACTCCGTATGTAGGTACAGGTTTAGAAAGAAAAATTGCAACAGATAGTCGAACTGTATTAACATCTTCTATTGATGGAAAAGTAGAATATGTGGATGCTAATAAAATTATTATTAAGGCAAAGCAATTAGATGAATTAAATTTTTATGAGAATGAAGGAAGAGTTGAATATAAGTTAAAAAAATATAAAAGAACAAACCAAAATACAGCAATAAATCAAACACCTTTGGTCAAAGAGGGACAAAATGTAAAAGTAGGTGATCCAATTGCAGATGGTATGTCAACAGATAAAGGCGAATTAGCATTAGGAAGAAATGTTTTAGTGGCTTTTATGCCTTGGTATGGATATAACTATGAAGATGCAATAATTCTTAGTGAAAGATTAGTAAAAGATGATGTACTTACATCGGTTTATGTGAAAGAAGTTGAGCTTGAGGTAAGACAAACAAAAATGGGTAGTGAGGAATTAACTCGTGAAATTCCAAATATTTCAGAGGAAGCCACAAAAGATATTGGAGAAGACGGGATAATCAGAATTGGAGCAAAAGTTAAAGCTGACGACATAGTAATTGGAAAGGTTATGCCGAAAGGTGAAACAGATCCCACTCAGGAAGAGAAATTATTGAGAGCAATTTTTGGAGAGAAGGCAAGTAATGTTAAAGATGCTTCTAAAAGAGTAACTCATGGAATTTCAGGAACTATAATAGATACAAAACTTTTTAATAGAAAGGGAAAAGGTTCCAGAAGAGAAGAAAAGAAATTACTAAAAGAATTAGAAATAATACTTGAAAAGCGAATAGGGAATATTCGTAATCAATTTGTTGAGAAAATAATGAATACTCTTAAAGAAGAAAAATGCCTGGGTATAAAAGGTAAAGGTGGCAATTCGTTACTGGCAAAAAACGAGAAGTGGAATGATGATTTTTTCAAAAGTATCGACTTGAGAATAATTGATTTAAAGGAACCCTGGATAAAAAATAAGAAAGAATATAAAAAAATTACAAAACTCATTGGAAATTATCAAAATAAGGTCAAGGAAATAAGAGGTAATATTGAAAATGAGAAGTTTAAAATTGAAGCGGGTGATGATTTACAACCCGGTGTATTAAAATTAGCAAAAGCATATATTGCCAATAAGAGAAAAATTCAAGTTGGTGATAAAATGGCTGGTCGCCATGGAAACAAGGGAGTTGTATCCATTATTGTTCCAGAAGAAGATATGCCATATATGCCAGATGGAACACCAGTTGATATTATATTAAATCCATTAGGAGTTCCGTCGCGAATGAATTTGGGACAGCTTTATGAGACAATGTTGGGATGGGCTGCAAAAGAATTAAATACTTATTTTGAAACCCCTGTTTTTGATGGTGCTAGTTATGAAGAAATACAAAATATTTTGTCAAAAGCCGGTTTACCAAGAAATGGAAAAAGTGTTTTGTATGATGGAAAAACAGGTGAAAAAATTAATAAAACTGTTACGGTTGGCTATATTTATATGATGAAATTGGCTCATATGATAGAAGACAAACTTCATGCTCGCTCTACTGGACCATATTCATTGATCACTCAACAACCACTTGGTGGAAAAGCGCAAATGGGTGGACAGCGTTTTGGTGAAATGGAAGTTTGGGCCTTAGAGGCGTATGGGGCCGCTCATGCTTTACAAGAAGTATTAACAGTTAAATCTGATGATGTAGATGGCCGAACAAAAGTTTATAATGCCATAGTTAAAGGTGAAAATTTACCAGAATTTGGCATACCTGAATCTTTTAATGTCCTGTTAAGGGAATTACAAGGATTGGGCATTGAAATTGAAATGATATAAAAATTATCTAATATTAAGGATCAGTTTTGAATTTAACATATAAAAAAGATTTAAAAGCAAGAAAAAGTTTTGAAAAAATTACAATTAAGCTATCTTCTCCAGAATCTATATTAAACAAATCTCGAGGTGAAGTTCTTAAGCCCGAAACAATTAATTATCGGTCTTATAAACCTGAAAAAGATGGGTTGTTTTGTGAAAAAATATTTGGACCGGTAAAAGATTGGGAATGTCATTGTGGTAAATATAAAAGGATCAGGTATAAGGGAATCGTATGCGATAGATGCGGAGTTGAGGTTACACAAAAAAAGGTTCGTCGAGAAAGAATGGGTCATATTGCGTTGGCTGTACCAGTTGTCCATATATGGTATTTAAAATCAATTCCTTCAAAATTGGGACACTTGTTGGGGATTTCAGCTAAAAAATTAGAACAAATAATATATTATGAATCCTATATTGTAATTCAACCGGGAAAGGCAAAAATTAATGCTGGCAATAAAGAGAGATTGCTAAAAGTTAATGAAATAATAGATGAAGAAACCTATTTCGAGCTATCAATTAAATATGGTGAAAACTCAAAAGAAGACATTTCTGATGAAGATAAATTTATAGCAAAAACCGGTGCAGGGGCAATAGATGAAATATTAAGTAAAATTGAAATTCCAAAATTACTTAAAGAATTACAAGACAGATTAAAGAAAACAAAATCTAAAACGGAACAGACAGCCATTGTAAAAAGATTAAAAATTGTTAGGGCATTTAAACACAACGAAAGCGATTCTGATATGTTACATCTGAATAGACCTGAAAATATGGTGTTGAAAGTGTTGCCTGTAATTCCACCAGAGTTAAGACCATTAGTTCCACTGGAAGGTGGTAGATTTGCAGCTTCCGATTTGAACGATCTGTATCGTAGAGTTATCATTAGAAATAATAGATTAAAACAGTTAATCAGTATTAAAGCACCTGATGTTATTCTGCGAAATGAAAAAAGAATGTTACAAGAAGCTGTAGATTCATTATTTGATAATAAACGAAGAAGAACAGCAGTTAGATCTGGAACAAGACGACCATTAAAATCACTTAGTGATATGCTTAATGGTAAAGAGGGGCGTTTTCGTCAAAATCTTTTGGGTAAACGTGTAGATTATTCGGGAAGATCTGTGATTGTTGTTGGCCCTGAATTAAAATTGCATCAATGTGGAATTCCAAAATTAATGGCAACAGAATTATTTAAACCACACATAATTCATGAATTATTATTGCGTGAATATGCGGCAACACCAAAAATTGCGAAAATTATGGTTGAGCAAAGATCTCCTGAGGTTATGGATCTTTTAGAATATGTAGTTAAAGATCACCCTGTGTTGCTTAATAGAGCACCAACACTACATAGATTAGGTATTCAAGCTTTTCAACCGATATTAGTAGATGGGAAAGCTATTAGATTACATCCATTAGTATGTTCGGCGTTTAATGCAGATTTTGATGGTGATCAGATGGCGGTTCATGTTCCTCTTTCTTACGAAGCAATAATTGAAGCAAAAATGTTGATGATGGCAAACGATAATATTCTTCACCCTGCAAGTGGAAAACCAATTACCATTCCGACACAAGACATGGTTTTAGGTATTTATTATATAACTGGTATGAGGTTAAAGCAAAAAGGTGAAGGAACTATATTCTCATCGATCGATGAAGCTATTTTTGCTTACGATAATGATAGAATAGCAATTCAGGCAAAAGTTAAATTATATATTGATCAAAAGATCATAGACACAACTATGGGACGAATTATTTTTAATAATATTGTTCCAAATGAATTACCATTTTATAATGAATTGATAACTAAAAGAAAGATAGAGAACATCATTAGTAGTTCTATTGTGGTCGCAGGAAAAGAAAAGACGATTAAATTTTTGGATGAGTTAAAAGATTTAGGATTTTTACACGCAACAAAATCAGGTGTATCTATTGCTATTGATGATGTACACATTCCAGAAGATAAATTTGAAATTATTAAAAAAACACAAAATATTGTAGATGCTATTAATGCAAAACGAAATAAGGGTGTGCTAACTGAAAATGAAAGATACAATAAGGTAATTGATGCTTGGTCTAAGGCGACCGATGAAGTACAAGCTTCAATGGATAGCAAATTAATGAAAGATGACGAAGGGTTTAACTCTGTATTCATCATGTCCGATTCCGGTGCAAGAGGTTCCAAAGATCAAATAAAACAGTTGGCAGGAATGCGTGGTTTGATGAATAAACCACAAAAAGCATTAAGTGGTGGAATAGGAGAAATTATTGAAACGCCGATTATTTCTAATTTTAAGGAAGGATTGTCGGTTCTTGAATATTTTATTTCTACACATGGAGCAAGAAAAGGATTATCTGATACTGCTCTTAAAACAGCTGATGCCGGTTACCTAACTCGTAGATTAGTTGATGTTGCTCAGAATGTTGTTATTAGGGAAGTTGATTGTGGAACAATTAATGGAATTGAAGTAAAAAGATTGACAGAAGGCGATAACGAAATTGAATCACTTTATGAACGGATAAGTGGTAGAGTTGCGCTGGATGATGTGATTGATCCAATTACTGATGAATTGCTTGTTAAAGCCGACGAGTTGATAGAAGAAAACATTGCTCGCAAGATTGATGAAAGTAATGTAGAATCTGTTAGAATTAGATCAGTCCTGACTTGTGAAGCAAAAGAAGGAGTATGTACTAAATGTTATGGGAAGAATTTAGCTACCAATAATTTAGTAAATATTGGAGAAGCAGTTGGTATTGTGGCCGCTCAATCAATTGGTGAGCCCGGTACTCAACTAACATTAAGGACATTCCATATTGGTGGAACTGCAAGCAGATTAATAGAAGAATCGCATCAGCCCGCAAGGTATAATGGAACAATAAAATATTTAAGTAATTTAAATATATCTAAGGGGAAATTAAATATTACCCTGACTAGAAATGGTAAGTTATTGATTATTGATGATAATAATAGAGAATTGGCTTCATATACCGTTCCTCAAGGAGCAAAACTAAATGTTAAAGATGGCGAAAAGATAAATTCAAAAACAATTTTATATGATTGGGATGCCTATAATGACCATATAGTATCTCGATACGAAGGATATGTTAAATATATTGATTTTATTGAAAATGTAACTTTTGATGAAGTGTCAGATTCTATGGGACACAAAGAATGGCAAATAATTGCATCAAAAGATAGAGATAAAACAGCTCGTATTGCAATTGTTGATAAGGAAGAAAATGCAAT